>ULNP01000276.1_pt1 | contig 15035 bp, 9 predicted proteins | sample 1951941 | NCBI WGS metagenome assembly ULNP01 (sample SAMEA4835579, study PRJEB28245) | human gut metagenome | biome: gut microbiome; material: fecal sample | place: Denmark | collected 2008
AAATCAGATATGCTGCTGAAAGAATTAGCCAAACGGCTCAAGGCTCGGTACGACACCAAGATGGACGCAAGCGGATGGTTAGAAGTGTCATCGGACAGCATCCCCCTCTGCCGGATAAAATACAACGGTCAATTTCTAAGCAACGCCGACCAAAACCTATCCGATGAATACCGCAGTAAAATTGCAGATATTCAGGATGAGATATCTACGGTGCGGGAATATGTCGGACTCTACGAACACGCACCGCAGATGAAAGCTGCCGATGTCTCCGATTACAGACAACTTGCCGCTTTCGGAGATACGGTGTTGGCGGCAACCTACAGCGAAAAGAACGGCTTTATGTTCTGTACCTGGAAACAGAACGCAGACGGCGACTCGGTGTTCTGGGGAGATTACTCGCCGAACTATGAATATGCCAAGGAAGCCTTCGCCGTGCGCTCCGGTCTCGTCAGCAAAGAACGACTTTTCAGTGAGAATGAATCGGCATACCTTTGTCGCTGTGTGGACTTTGCCAAGGCCAACTGCGAAACGCTGACCTATGAGCAGGAACGGCAGCTTGATAAGCTTCAAGAAAAGCTCACGGACGGATACCCATCCCTCGAAGCCGAGCTGCCGACCTTTGAACAGGTGTCACCCCCACAACAGAATATGTAATACTATCAATCGCCGTTCGGTCACACAAAAACCGGAGGGCTTTTTTATTTCACAAGGAGAACCGAAATGACCGTATTTTCAAATAACCCATATGACAGACGCATGGAACGGCTGATGATGACCGTTCCGAATTTTGCACCGAGAGGCGTGGGCTTCCGTTTTACCGAAGCACAGGTATTCATCACGGCAACCGCCGCTCCCCCCACAGAAATACTGACAGCCACCATGAGGCAGATACGCTGTCCGCCCTTCCGCAAGAGATTCAACGAATATATAGAAAGCGAGGAAAACCCCATGACATATATAAATGAAAAGCACCGGACAAGATTTACACTTGCCGCAAAGAATGTACACCGAGAGAATTACGCGCTGCTTTCGGCGCTGTATCTGCTCACCGCCGACCAAAGGCTGTGGAGCTGCTGCAAGCACCATATAAATAACGGCTGTGTATTCTTTGAGAACATTAAACTCAATAATTGCACCGAACGAGCCTACACCCTCTACTGTGCGGCAAAGGATTTGACGCTCGGCACAAAGCATATTACCGTGTCGGATCTGTCGGATGCCGACCTTGTTCCGCCTATGCTGTTCCGCACCATCTGCAATGCTATGGCAATCCGTAGATTCGGACTCGCCGCCATAAGGGAGAACTGCCATCATTAAACTGAAAATCAAATACGGCAACAGTCAGACCGACATCCGCTTCCCCTGCACGGAAAAGGCATTGCAAGAGGCACTTGCCGAGATCGACGCAGAGCAGGTACGACCGCTGGAATTGTATGTGACCGAGGTGGTATTTCCCGAAGAACTCGCCTTCCTGGAAGACAGATTCGCAAATCTGGATGAGGTGAATTACCTCGCTAAGCGCATGGACAGCTTTTTCGGGGATGAAGAATATCAGTTTTACGAAGCCATGAAGTTAGAGGGCTTTGACACCCTGCCCGACCTCATCAATTTGAGCTTTAATCTCAATCGCTATCCGCTGATTCGGGATATCGGTGACATGGGCAAGATCGGCAGAGAGTATCTGCTGACAGTCAACGGCTGCGTGCCTGCCGACGATGCGGACGATCCGAAATATGCAGAGCTCGGACGGGAACTGATACAGTCCGGCAACGGCATATTTACCGAACACGGAATGCTGTTCGTTGATGAAAACACGCCGTTCCAACGGTCATATGACGGACAGACCTTCCCGCCGTATTTGTATGATCCGGGGGTGCTTTGCGTTGCCAAGGCCGAGTATGGCGGCAAAACCGAATATCTGTATTTTCCCTGTGAGGAGGAAGCCATCGACAAGGCGTTTGCAAGGCTCGGCACAACAGCGGATGAGGTGAAAATTACGCTGGAGGACTTCAATACCGACAGCCCCGAATGGTTCGGGCGATTCCGTGAGATCGCCTCCGAGGAAGGCGTATACGAACTGAACCGGCTGACCGCCGCCGTTAATACGGCGGATATGGATCTGAAAAAGCTGTGGTCGGTGGCGGAATATGCCGAAGCCGAGGACGCCGAGCAGCTTACAAGGCTGGCAAGGAATATCGGGTGCTTTACTTTCATTGAGGGAGCAACAAGCTATGCCGAGGTGGGAAGATTTTTTACCGAAACCGAGGACAGATATATTCTTGATCTTGAAATGGAAGATTATTTCGACTATGAGGGATTCGGAGAATATATCTCGGATAAATTTTACGGCAAATTTGTTTGCGGCGGCTTCATCTACAACGACACCGATACAAGCCTGCTGGACATCTTATATCAGGACGAGCCTATGACGATGGGAGGAATGTAATATGATCACCGCAATTATTCGCAATAAAGAGAACACTCTTGTTCTCGAACTGCCTCACAGCATTTACGACATTTATGAAAAGCTACAGTCTATCGGCATTATGCAGCCGCCGAAACAGATCCCGCTGACCGACAAAGAGGACGATGACATCGGCGTAAAGCTGTTCAGTGAGAGCGACTTCGGTCGGCATCTGCTCCTTACGCTGAATGAAAAAAACACTATTGCCGATGCCAATATGCTGACGCTTGTTATTGGGGCGGCAAGCGAGGACATCAAAGAGGAACTTGAACAGAATGTCCTCTACGACCAGTACGATTCAATGGACGAGGTGATTTCCGCCGTCCGTCAGATGACGCATGACGCCGGCCCCGTAAAGGCTGTGTTCTTCTGTCCGCTTGTCGGCAACATCGACGAGGGCGACGGAGATATGTTCACGGTCGGAGATTCCTACCTTGCCGACAGCGCAGATGAAATTGCCGATGCATTGAAGCGTTACACCGCCAATGACGAAAACGATATGGCAACCTATTATAACAAGGATGACGGCGTAAGTGAAAAGCTGACCTCGGCTGTATGGTCGGTGGAATTACACGGCGACAGGCTGTTCGGACGAATTGATTGCAGCCTCAAGGAAGCGCTCACGGCAGAGGAAACGGAAGCTCTCCGGGAATGGCTTATGGGACAGTGCTCAGACGGTCTTTGCGAGGGCTTCGAGCAGCAGCCCATTGACACCATGGACGGCGAGCTGTTCGTCTCCTTCTGGAACAGCGGCGATGACTACGCCATGATGACCGAGAGCGAGTTTGACGAATACCTGCAGCAAAATGAAATGCAGATGGGAGGGATGTAATATATGGCCTTGCTGTTTTCTGCGGTTATGCCGACAAGAAGGAAATTCAGGACGGCATACTCGAAAAGTATCCGCCGGAGTGGAAAGAGGAAATGCCTGCACCGAACAGCTCAGACGGCGGTCAGGCGCAGCATGACAGCCCAAAGAACGAGCCGCAGAGAACGCAGCCCAAGAGCGAACAGCGAGGCGGCAACCCCATCCGTACCTCACCGCCGAAAAAAGAAACTGCTCCCGACATAACGGAAGCAGAAATCATAAAAGACTTAACCGAAACGGAGGAACAGACTCATGAGCCGACTTGATTTTTTATATCGCACGGAGCTGCCGCACCGCGCCGTGGCGGTGTATATCTATCTCGCAGATCGGACGAACGAGAACAACGAATGTTGGCCTGCCATCCCGACCATAGCCGCCGACCTCAAGTATTCACCCTCCACCGTCCGCCGCGGAATCCGTGACCTCAAAAAAGCAGGGCTCCTCGAAACCGAGCAGCAGTATCGCAAAAACGGCGGCAAGAGCAGTCTGCTGTTCCGGCTGAAAGCGGAGTGAAAAAAGCAAAACGCTCCGCCAAGGGGCGACTGCGCCTACAAGCTGACAGGTGCCACCTGTCATGGTGGAAGGTGAAAGTGAACTACCCAACTGAAGATAGATTACAGCAGAAAGAAAAAGACACAGAGGCTTCAGGTTGAAAAAGCCAGAGATAACAAAGACATTTTTATCAGTACGGTTTTGATCGTTGAGGTAAGCCGCTTTTTTCTTTCTGCTGTAAGGACTTTTTTATGAGATCATATTGCAATTTGATTTTCCTCGATTTTTCTCGAACAGTTCTTGAATTCGGCACAATTCTATGTTGCACTATACACTATAATTAACTGATTAGTTAGTTATCAAAAAAAGGAAGCGGCGTATATGAGAGCAACAGAGGAACAGCACAACGCACGTAAGAAGGAAATGATGGAAAAATGCTTTGAATGCTATGCCGAAAACGGGCTGACAGGCACGGGAATCAAGGCTTTGGCAGCAGCGTGCGGCTGCACTACGGGAAATCTTTATTCGTATTTCAGCAGTGTAGATGAGCTGATCATCGAATCAACGGCATACTGCATGGAAAAGGTCGAGGACGACTTTATGGAGATGGCGCCCACCGACCCCAAGGATGTTGTCCGGTTTGTGAAAGAGGTCCCGTATTGGACAGCCAAAAAAACACGGCAAAAAATATCGGCTGATGTATCAGGTATACACACATCCGAAATATATAGAGCACGGCAAGGAATTCTTCGAGGGTGTCAACGAGCGCTATACGGAGTATGCTAAGCGGCTGGAGCCGAAGATCGGCATTCCCTATACGGTCATCACCCCGCTGATCTTTATCTTCGTCCGCGCCTGCGTACATTACGCTATGTTCGAGGACGAATATTATCTGAAAACCCAGATGGAGGTCTTAAAGCAGGGCGTCGCTCTGTTTTCGGATAAGTACAAAGCAAACCAAGCATAAGCCGGTCAGCCGCCGCTCATTTACGGCGTGAGCAACGGCGCAAAGCTCCGCCGTGATAAACAATTCTGAACGGAGGAAAGAAGATGAAAGCAGGGAAAACACTACTCACAGGTACACTTTTGGCGCTTTGCGCCGCTCTTTTGGTGCTTTGCAGCGTGCTTGCCGCAGGATGGAGCAAGGCGGAACGCGCCCGTCCTTGATTTTACAGAATGATATCGGCAACAGGCACAGCCCCACCACCATCGTGGCGGCGATCACAGGCAGAAAGACAAAAGCGGCTCTGCCCACCCATGTAGCAATAATGACAAGCGGTCTCAAAACCGAATCCACCGTCCTGCTTGAACAAATCAGGACGATAGACAAAGCGAGGCTTGGCGAGTATATACATTATCAGTGTTGGCTCACATCGTGGTATCAACAAAACGCAAATCAGCCAGCACAGAAGCAGGGACAGTACAGTGAAAACCACAAAGAACCGGACAGTTCTTCTGTTCAGATGTTCTGATGCGGTTCGGGCGGCAGGGAGTAAAATCCTTGCCGCCCTTTTTCATACCAAAACCACGCTTCTAATGCATGGTTCAGTAAAAATTAAATAGTTGAGAAGAAAAAACTCCTTCCGGCAAGATAACAATTGAAAGTTCGCTTTTTTGTAAATCTTTTAAGGTTGTTTTCCGATCGGTTTTATGATATAATATATTAAAATACATGTGATTGCGGGTGAGAAAATGAACACATACCGAATAGCCGTTTGTGATGACGATCCGGTCATGAGAGAACAATTGCATTCTTTCTGCAGGGAGCTGCTGGACGGAGAAAGTATTCCGTATGCGATAACAGCTTTTCCCTCTGCCGAGGAACTTGAGAAAAGGATGAATTCTGATGTCGAGAAACCGTTCAATCTGCTTATCTTGGATATTCAGATGAACGGCATGACGGGATTGGAGCTGGCGCGTTCTCTGCGAAGCAAGGACGACCGTATTTCAATTATATTTGTGACCGCATGCGACAATTATCTTTCCGAGGGCTATGATGTACAGCCCATTCATTTTCTTCTTAAACCGATTTGCCGGGAAGCACTGGCAAATGCAATCCGTACGGATCTTAAATTGAATTACTTACCCAAAGCAGTCACGCTTAGCATCGGTAATAAGATACTGCATTTCTCCGTGTCGGAAATACGTTATGTAGAAAGTTATAACCACAACATAATCATTCATCAAAGTTCCGGAAACAGCAACACCTATTATCTTTCTCTTACCGAGTTTGAAAAACAGCTTCCAAAAGGCCATTTTTCACGTTGTCATAACAGCTTTCTGGTGAATCTGAGCAGAGTAAAAGAAATCGGACGTACGGTCCTAACGCTTCGAAACGGTGATATGCTTCCTGTGGGGCGTACATACTATAAAGCCTTTCAAAGCGCATTTATACGATATATAAATCAATAAAATCAGCGGGTGTCATTTTCAAATGAATGACACCCGCTGATTTTATTATTTTTTCGGAATTCTTAAAGCGGTCTGAACAGTAAAAACATTTTCATCCGAAATAAAAATATCCAGCATACTGTGATATTTCTCTGCGACAGCGTTCATAAGCTTTAATCCAAAGCCATGACTTTCCTTTTCATCCTTTGTAGAAATATACTGCCCGTTCTTATCCTGTTTTGGCTCTTCAATAAACGAATTCTCACATTTTACGGCGAGAAAACCGTTTTGTTCCTCTGCCTTGAATCGGATAAAGCTTTTTTCCGTGCAGCGCGAGGCCGCCTCTATAGCATTATCCAACATATTCATAAGCAGCCCGCACAGTTCATTTTCGGAAATCGGAATCTCTGCGGACACCGAAGCAGTGGCATCAAATGATATTCCCGCCCGTGCCGCTCTGTAGGCAGCATCCTGCAAAATAGCATTGACAACGAAATTTTTGGAAAAGTGTGTTTGCGCCAGGTGCTCGCACTGTCCTCTCATATCCTGCAGCATTTTGCCCAGAGTTTCATAGTCTCCCTTTTTGTAAGCCGACTCCAAGGCAACAATTCTGTGTCTTTCCTCATGCCTGATTGCCGCACTTGCCCTCATTTTGCTTTCGATGGCACGATATCCGTCCAGAATCAGCTGATTGTGCAGGCGGAGCGCCTGTGTTTCCGTTCGCTGCGTGACAAAGGCGCACATCACTGCATATGTAGAAATTACAGCACAAACAGCAGTCAGCCAAACGGTAATCCAATACAAAAGTTCCCCATAATGCCCAAGCTCAACTGTATCACGGAACATCTGCACGATATATCCTGCAAGATACCCATTTACGGCGGCAGATATTCCGAAAGCAATCAACAGTGTAGTAAAGCTGACCGCCGTAGTGATTCCAAAATACTTCCAAAATTTCCGCTGTCGGTTCATTGCAAGAAAGAGAATCAGTAACAGTATAAAGAAGAAGCCAACCTCCCGGCGGATAAGAAAATCGACCAACCGGTTATTAAGGAAGAAATAGCCCATTCCCTTTGTAATCCACTGTACCGTAAGACCGGCAGCCGCAAGAAGCAGCGGAATCAGACTCCAGTCGGGCTTTTTGTGTGCAACTCCCAAAAGAAATATACCCACCACAAGAAGTGAAATCGCTGCGGTTACGCCGGCGGGAATTCCGTAAAAATTAGCATATGCATAGCTCTCAGTCGCATCGTATTCTACCGGTACAAAGCGAGCAGCCGGAGGAAACACCAAGCTGGTTGTACTTTTAACTACACATGTCATTGTGACATGGCATTCTTCATTTCTCGGCATAGGAATTACTGCCTGTGTCTGTCCTGCTGCCCCTGCAGGGACAGCGGACGAGGAGTGCCATACCTCAACTCCGTTGATACAAACCGTAAGCTCCAACCCTGCCGTTTCAAACACCAGATTCCCGTTTTCCTCTGTCGGCGGAAAAACAGTTTCAAGCCGAAAACTCTCCCCTGTTTGAGGCATAACGGTATAATCCAACGAACTTTCGGAGCCGTCTGTCTCAATTTTGACAGAAGACTGCCAATCAATATAGCGAATCGACATGTCCGTCTTAATAAAAAACTGCAGAAAACGCATTGTCCCCAAACAAAGCAGTATAAAAACGGCAGTACAAACAACCTGCAGGCAGCGTTTCATATTCGAAATTTCATTCCTTTCCATTCAACTTCATAACTCGGAGCGCCGAACTTTTCATTATTATTTTACTGGCTTTTTTCTCGTTTTGCAAGAGATATTTCACGCTTCACCCCGTCTACAGCGTAAACAACCGATATACAGCGTAAACGGCACGACAGAGGCCGACATAATTTGATATAATGTAAGAGAGGAAGTATAACAGAATACTTTATGATTTGCTGCGGCAAATCCCCGCCCGAAAACAATCTTTCCCCCGTGAAAAGAAAAGGAGGACTCTCTATGTACAAAATGTACAAAAAATCCATTCTGAAGCGCTCGCTATGCGCGCTGCTGTCGGTCATAATGATCGCAGTATGTCTGCCCCTGTCGGTCTTTGCCGCCGACCCGAGTGAGCCGCAGTTTTCATCGGATGCCGCTAATACTCTGATGAAAAACACAAAACCCGCTGGCTTTGACAATACAACCAACCCTTACGGGTATAATGTCGGCCGTCCCTTTGCAATGGTTGAAAAAAACGAACTGCTTTATTTTGAGACATACGGCACGTCCGCAACAGGCAAATTTGCGGATGTAGGAACCCCGGAGTCTCTCAAGAACTTTATTTCCAAAAAAGGAACCGCTTCCGATGCCTCTCTGCCCAATATGGACATCAGTGCGCTTCAGACGTACTATGCGTTTGTCCAGTCCGTTTCCTTTGACCCGTTCGGCTCAGGCAGGAGAGACCATGTTGCCTATGTAGGTCTTAATAAGTCGGATCAGCAGGTCTATCTTCATATATATGATACAAGAACGGGAGAATATAAAGGCAAACAGTGGGTCGGCGAAATGACCTGGATGTTTGACAACAAAGGCCTTATTCGTGCTCTAAACCTTGAAACCAACGCCTATCTGAACATTACCGCAGGCGACTTTGACGGAGACGGCAAGGACACGCTGATCATCTATGTTCCGCACACAAAACGCTCGACAGGTTTGATGCAGACTTTTGATTACGAACCTTATGTCGGCTGCTTTCTGTATGAATATTCCTTTATCGGCGACAACGGCTTTGTATTATTAAATAACACAAGCATTATGGGAGAAGGCAAAAAACTCGGCTTCGGCAATGATATGCTTCATGACTCCTACAAAAAATTATATCACACCACTGTTGGAAGTCCCACGGACCCAGGGGCAAATGGTGACAGCATATACGGAAAATCTGGCCCAACCTTTGACAACCGATTTCATAAGCTGGGCGTAGACATGGTGGTGGGCGATTTTAACGGCGACCAAATCGATGACATCGCCGTGCTGTCCTATTTCTTCATAAACAATGTAAACAGTCGCAATTTGAATCTATATCGTCCTCAGGTAAAAATTAAATATGGAAAAGCCGGCGGTAGTTCTTCCGGCGGAGGCTCCTCGTTTGTGGACGGCGACGCCGATGAAAAATTCTATGTTTGCCCGGAGGGAGAACTCCAAAATATTCTCCAAAATGATGTTGTTTATAATAGTAACAGCATGAACGCCTGCAGCATCACGGCAGGAGACTTCAACAACGACGGATATGAAGATATCCTTGTTGCGGGCTTATATGCCAATGTCTCTGCTTCCTACGCTACCACTCATTCATCCCAAACTGCATATACAACGCTCCTTAATAACGGAAACAGAGGCTTTGTACAATCCGAATATAAGGTGATGGCTTCCAACGGTTGGACGAAGGCCGGTTCCAGAACTAAAGAAGTTGTTTCGCCTTTAGCGGTAGAGGCTGTTGCTTTTAACGGTGCGAGCGCCGCAGATTTCGTCTTTATCAACGGCACACTGTACAACTATAATGCCAAGACCGGAGAACTTTACAAGCTCACTTCAAACGAATATTCTTTCCGCACAAACTCAAACGGCAAAACAAACAACTTCTGGTTTGAGGGCGAGATCGGCGGTAAGACAGAATTCTTCCGCTCGGTTGCCGTCGGAAACTTTGACGGCAACAATGCAGGACGTGAGCAGATTGTGTTTGTAACCTCTGCCGAAACCGGTAACGAGGATAAATATTCCTTCAGCAAGGGTATGATTTCCGCAACCTATCCGGATACAAGCGACAGCTATGAGGCGGCAAACGGCTTTGACCTGACATTGTCATACTGGAGTCCGAACGAAGCGTACGGTGATTACTACGGCTGTACGGCTCAGGTACTTCTCACCGCCTGCGACAGAAACCAGGACGGTGTTATAGCCAAATATAAGGGTGTAAGCTATGCCTACAGCGACCCGGAGGTCAAGGCAGTCATACAGGCTGCGCCGTATTTCTCCGCGCTGAGTGACTCCGGCGAAAACGAAACCGCATATACAATCACAGAGAGTTTCGAGTTGGAGCAGTCCTCATCGAACAATGTTTCCTTCAGCGTCGGAATGTCTTACTCTTACGGAGGGCTTCTCGCCCCCGTTGAGGTGAACATCTCGGCAGGCTACTCGCTTGAATGGAGCAAAACCTATTCCACGGCTCTGCAGAAGGAATATTCCCTGACGGTTAAGGCACGGGCGTACAACACGGTGCTTGTGTCCAGAACGCCTGTATTTATCTACGCCTATGAGATACTGGACGAAAACGGCAAATGGTCGGGAGATACCGCCATAACGCTTTCCATTCCGCAGCAGCCGGTATATCAGCAGCTGAGCGTTGACGACTACAACGGCTTTGTTGATGAGTATAACGGTTATATGAATAACAAGGACTATCATGCCGTCATAAGGGAATCGGATAAGACAGACAAAGATAAAAAATACTATTATCCCTTGGTAAAAATAGATAAAGCGGCAAACTGGCTTGACGGAAACGAGGGCAACCCGTTTATGTACAATCAGCTCGGCTGGGGCGTTTACAGCCATTTGGGTGCAGAGCAGCTCAGTCAGCTCGCCATTCGACTCGGACATAACGGCGGTCTTAACGAGGTTTCGTGGCAAAAAAGCAATATAAAATCCGTTTCCGAAGAAATGTCGCACGGTTTTTATTTCAACTTCTCCATCAGCTACGGCGTGTTCGGCGACGGTATCCTATTCTCGCACGATGTGGGGTTTGAAACAAGCCTTAACTACAGCAACGGCTCGGGCGTATCCACCACAACGACATCGTCCGAAGGCTGTACCGGCGTGGTCAATGATATCGACGGTCCGGATCTTGCCTCAAACGGAATCCCTCAAAACGTATACACGCAATATACCTTTGACTGGACGCTCGGTCAGTGGTTCCGACACCTTTACGGCGATGAAAACAACAAGACCATCTTTATAGGCTATAACTTGACAAATCTCAGTGCTCCTTCACCGGCAGTGGTCGACCTTGAGGCAGAACTGCTTGACGAAGACGAGATACGCCTTACTTGGTCGCAGCCCGATAAAACTCCCGGCTGGCCGGATGCGGAGGGCTACTATCTTTATCAAGTTGAAAACGGTGAATATAACAGGATTTCAAATCTTATTCCTGTCGGCACGACCTCTTATGACATTTCCGGACTTAAAACCAATACAGAGTACGAATATGTGCTTACAACCGTTTGCAAGGTAGACGGAAAGGATAAGGAAAGTGCCTGGTCAAACTCTGCAACCATAACAACAGCAAAGAGAGACTATAAGGTCAACTATAAAATCGACAACGAGAAAGCCGCCGATATCAGTGTGCGGCACCTCGGCAATGTTAATATTAAATCGGGCGATGAGATCAATGAAAGCGATATTATTAAAATCAGAGTTTCGCCAAAGAACCGGCACTTTGAACTTGTGTCGCTGACTCTTGATAACGGCGGAGAAGAGACTGTATTCAGACCCGACCTCAACGGCAACATAGAGTGTGCGTTTGCACTGGGCGGCGAAGCTAACATATTCGTATCCACACGAAAAACATTCGATTCGGCTGAGGTCATCTTTGTCGGCGAATATAAGAACGGCGAAGACCTTCTCGGAACAGTTACCGCAAAGGTCGGTGAAACAGGTCTGCCTGCTCCGGGCGGCACGGTGACCGGCGATGTAACATTTACCGCCGTTCCGCAAAACGGCTATACACTGAAGTCGTGGAGAATAACAGATGCTGAAAACAATACGGATATTGTTAACGCGGCAGGCTCAAATACCTACACGCTTACCCTTGGCTCAACAAGATACACCGTCGAAGCGGAATTTGAAAGAGTTTCCGAAATCGACAGACCCGTGAAGCTGACCTATTCCGTTGCGAGCGGCAACGAAACCGGTATGGCGGCAACAAAGCAGACCTATCAGTCCGGTACCGCTGTTCCCGTGGGAACGAAAATCAACTTCATCGCTCAGGCGGCAGAAGGCTATAGGGTGCAAAAGCTCGTTATCACCAAAAACGGAATTTCCGACACGGTAATAACAGATAACAGGCTTTACGATATGTACGAGTATGAGCTCACCGTTGATACCCAAACCGATATCAAGGTATACTTTACGGAGATCGAAAAATATACGGTCACAGTTGATATGCCGAATAAGAACGCCGAAATTACCGTTAAAAACGGGACATCGGATTTTGAAAGCGGTCAAAAGGTCAATTTCGGCGATGAAATCACCGTAACCGTCAAGCCGAAGGATGGATACCGTCTTGCCGACACAGAGAGCTGGTCCGATAACGGCGACGGGAGCTATACCTACAAGACCGGCAGAATCAAGATGGAAACGCATATCCGTGTGGCGGTAGAGAAAATTCCGGAATACACCGTCACCTTCCCGACAATGATTGAGGGCTGTGTGCTGACAGTGCGCAGCAAAAATGAAAAAATCACAAGCGGCAGTAAAATTCGTGAAGGCACAATTCTTGTTGCGAGTATCGTGCTTGAGCCGTCATATATCCTCAAAGGCTGGTACATCGGCGGCGAATTCAGTCCCGAAACCAACAAGACCGAAGTTTCCTTTACGGTGGACGGAGACACCCTTCTTTCCGTAATCGTTGAAAATGTAAAAGGCGACAAGGGTGATACCGGCATCGGAATCAAATCAGCAATTATTGACGAAAGCGGAAACCTCATTATTACTCTTACCGACGACACGGTGTTAAACCTCGGAAAGGTCACCGGAGATAACGGAAGTCAGGGCGAACAAGGTGTTCCCGGTGCCGCAGGAGTAGGAGTTAAATCCGTCGCAATTGATGAAAACGGGAATCTGGTCATAACACTTACAGACAACAGCGTGCATAACCTCGGGAAAGTGATCGGAGATAACGGAAGTCAGGGCGAACAAGGTGTTCCCGGTGCCGCAGGAGTAGGAGTTAAATCCGCTGTGATTGACAAAAACGGAAATCTGGTCATAACTCTCACAGACAATACCGTGCATAATCTCGGAAAGGTAGTCGGAGATAAAGGCGAACAGGGCGTGAATGGCGTTGGTGTTAAATCCGTTATGATTGATGAAAGCGGCAATTTGATTATCACTCTTACCGATGAGACCGTACACAATGCCGGACGGGTGACCGGAGATAAAGGTGACAAGGGCGATACGGGCAATGTCGGAGTCGGTGTAAAAACCACCGAAATCGATGAAAACGGCAATCTAATCATCACCCTTACCGACGACACTGTGCATAACCTCGGGAAAGTAGTCGGTGCAAAGGGCGAAGCCGGTACTGCAGGAACCAACGGCATTAACGGTACCGGAATCAAGTCCGCTCATATCGACGCAGACGGTAATCTTATCCTCACCTTTACCGACGGAGTTATAACCAATCTCGGAAAAATCGTCGGAACGGACGGGAAAGATGGTGTCAATGGTAAAGATGGTACCAATGGCAAAGATGGCAAGGACGGAAAAGACGGTCTCGGTATTAAAGGATGCCGCATTGACGACGGTGGAGACCTGATAATAACCCTGACCGACAACACAACGCTGAACGCCGGCAACATTTCCGCGATCAGCGATAAAGTCAGTGTTTCCAAGCCTCTTGCAACCGCAGCAGTTTCTCTTTCCGGAGTGTCTCTTCTTTGGAATATTGTTTCGCTTGTTGCGGCGATTGTAAGGAAGAAAAAACTAATTTAATTCGGATGATTGTTCGAATTTAAAAGGATGCAAGACCTCCGGCTATCAGCGGCGGTGTTCTGACAAGTGTAACGGTATTTGATAAAAGGAAAAGACATTCCGTCAAATAATCAAAGATAAGTAGCAATTAACGATCCATCACGGAAACATCACAATTACGGCACAGAGGGCATAAAAACCGCTGTGCCGTATTTCTTTCCTTAGCGACTGTTTTTGAGAAATAAGCAATTTCTCGGTCATAACCCAACAATTTTTTGCCGGATTCCATGTATACTGTGTATATCACACTTATGCACTCTTCACTTTTGCCACGGCAGCGGACACACGGATATCAACAGATACCAAATACAACGAGGTAATTATGAAAACAAGGAGAAGCCCCTAACAATCATGTACATAAGCGAAACGCAACACCCAAGACCGTCTTAACAAAACGGTTTTTATATGCACGCCCTCATGCGGCTGTACTATGCCTTAAAGCATAGCGCAGTCGCTTTTTTGTTTTCCCGAATACCGTAACAGGAGGTGACCGCGATGTTTAGCCTTGCAGAATCAATCGACGAAGCTCAACACAACGCAGTGCCATAAAAAGCGGCGCCCTGCCGTTTTCAAGCGACAAGGTGAAAGAATGAAAAAGAATACAGGAAAGAAACAGGTGTTGAAATAGCAAAGGCTGTCTTTGCGCAAACACACAGACACCTATATTTTTTTGACCTCTGCGGTCAACAGAATTCCATACGATATCTGCAAAAAACCAACAATAAATCTGTTATTTCGGAATTTCAAATTGGCTTGGCTTTCTGCGTTTGTATAAACGGCAGCGTACTGTCAAATTTTGCGGTAGGCTGTCGAAGCCCTCCGTATCAATCGTTTTTGACCAAACAAAAAACGATTGAACGGAGGTACATAAACTTGAAAAAACAACCCAAAGCGGTTTATATCATAGAAAACGGCGGGTACACGGAACTGACCTATGAGGAATTCCGTCGCCGTGAGCAAATCTGCCCGTTATATGCGGACAAGCTGTTCCTGCCTCTCTACGGCAGGCTTATGGAGGGATCCAAAGAGGATTACATGGAATTCTAC
>ULNP01028531.1_pt1 | contig 15016 bp, 7 predicted proteins | sample 1951941 | NCBI WGS metagenome assembly ULNP01 (sample SAMEA4835579, study PRJEB28245) | human gut metagenome | biome: gut microbiome; material: fecal sample | place: Denmark | collected 2008
TATCTGCAAAAAGACATTATCATGGATTTTACCGGATATGAAGAAAGATCTTATTCGGAACGGATTGACCGAGAAGACGGATCACGTATCGACATTGCAGCCTGTGCCAGAAAAGATGCACCAGGTATGGTTGCAATTTATTATTATACATCTTCGGAATTTGTCAGAAATTATACCCTGACAATACAGAACCTTTTAAATGGCTATAGCACTCAGAAGGATGGAACGATTATTGTTGCAGACAAGGGAACCATCGTTGCCAGCAACGATGAAAGCCTGCTGGGACAGGATACTGCCGGCAACCAGGTTGTCCAGGCAATGAAAGAGCATACAGACAGTCAGCATATTTTTCATTTAAAAAATGAAGGAACCGGAGGTTACGGAATCATGCTGAAGCAGCGGGATTATTATATTTATACCTATCTTCCGGATACGGAAGTATTCCGTAACCTGCCACTAAGTGTAACAGCTGTCGTTTTTCTTTATTTACTCATATTCGGTATATTCTGCTTCTGGGGTTACAGAGCGGATCTGGCACATCGGAAACAGGAAAAGGAAAAAGATGAAACATATAAAGCAGAACTTCTAAGAGCAGCAAAAAAAGCAGAAGCAGCCAATGAGGCAAAAACTGAGTTTCTGCAGAGAATGAGCCATGATATCCGGACACCGATCAATGGAATCTGCGGCATGATCAATGTGGCAGACCATTATGCAGACAATATGGAGAAACAGACGGAATGCAGGGCAAAGATCAAAAAGACATCCCATCTGCTGCTGGAACTGATAAACGAGGTTCTGGACATGAGCAAGCTGGAGTCAGATGAAGTGGTTCTGGAAGACATCCCATTTAATCTGAACAGTATTTTTGAGGAAATACTGGGTGTGATCGAACATATGGCTGCGGAGCAGAACATCCGGATCATTTGGGAAGAGAAAGAAGTTACACACTGGAATCTTATTGGAAGTCCGGTGCATGTGAAACGGATTCTGATGAATATTTTGTCCAATGCGGTGAAATATAACAAAGAAAACGGATATGTCTATATCAGCTGTCGGGAAATCCCATCGAAACAGACAGCAATGCCCACATTGGAATTTGTCTGCAGAGACACCGGAATTGGAATGACAGAGGCATTCCAGAAACGCATTTTTGAACCATTTGCACAGGAACATGCAGGAAGCCGCACAAAATTCGCCGGAACAGGACTGGGAATGCCAATTACAAAAAAACTGGTGGAGAAAATGGGCGGAACCATTTCCTTTGAAAGTAAAGAAGGCACAGGGACTACATTTGTGATCCGGATTCCATTCCAGATTGATGCAGATATGAAGGACAGGAATGAAACGGAAGAAAAAACAGAAACTTCTATCCAGGGGCTCCATGTTCTTCTGACAGAGGATAATGAGCTGAATATGGAGATTGCAGAATTTGTGCTTCAGAATGAAGGCGCTGTGGTGACAAAAGCATGGAATGGACAGAAGGCTGTTGACATATTCAGAAAAAACAGACCTGGAGAATTTGATGTTATTCTTATGGATATTATGATGCCTGTCATGAATGGATATGAAGCAGCAAAGATGATCCGCTCTCTGGACAGAGAGGATGCAAAAGTGATACCGATCATTGCCATGACAGCAAACGCGTTCACTGAGGACAAAATGAGAGCAAAGGAAGCAGGAATGGATGAACATATTGCCAAGCCTGTTGATGGGAAATTATTAGTAAAAGTGATCAATGAGTTAGTAAAACGCGATCAGAGGGAGAAGTTATAATGAAAAAGAAAAAATGGAACAAGTTAGTTTCTGTACTTTTGGTGATGGTGACAGTCATGTCACTTCTGTCTGGCTGCGGCAGGAAAAGTACGGAAAAAGAAGACGCGGAAACTATCACAGTGTATCTATGGACTACAAATCTGTATGAAAAATACGCATCATACATCCAGGAACAGCTTTCGGATATCAACATTGAATTTGTAGTAGGCAATAATGATCTGGATTTCTATCGTTTTCTGAACGAAAACGGTGGATTGCCGGATATTATAACCTGCTGCCGGTTTTCCCTCCATGATGCAAGTCCTCTGAAAGACAGTCTGATGGATCTTTCCACAACCAATGCTGCAGGTGCTGTCTATGATACATACCTTAACAGTTTCAGAAATCAGGATGGCAGCGTAAACTGGCTTCCTGTGTGTGCAGATGCCCATGGCTTTGTAGTGAACAAAGATCTTTTTGAAAAGTATGATATTCCTCTTCCAACGGATTATGAAAGCTTCGTTTCTGCCTGCCAGGCATTTGATGAGGTGGGTATCCGTGGGTTTACTGCAGACTATTACTATGATTATACCTGTATGGAAACACTGCAGGGTCTGTCTGCATCAGAGCTGTCTTCTGGGGATGGACGTAAGTGGCGTACCATCTACAGTGACCCGGACAATACAAAGAGAGAAGGTCTGGACAGTACCGTCTGGCCGGAGGCTTTTGAACGTATGGAGCAGTTTATTCAGGATACAGGGCTGAGCCAGGATGATCTGGATATGAATTATGATGATGTGGTTGAGATGTACAAAAGTGGTAAGCTTGCCATGTATTTCGGCAGTTCTGCCGGTGTAAAAATGTTCCAGGATCAGGGCATTAACACAACATTCCTGCCATTCTTTCAGCAGAACGGCGAAAAGTGGCTGATGACTACACCATATTTCCAGATAGCTTTAAACCGTGACCTGACAAAGGATGAAACACGTCGGCAGAAAGCAATGAAGGTACTGAACACAATGCTTTCAGAGGATGCGCAGAACCGGATCATTTATGATGGGCAGGATCTGTTAAGCTATAGCCAGGATGTGGATTTCCGGCTTACGGAATATCTGAAGGATGTGAAACCTGTGATCGAAGAAAACCATATGTATATCCGTATTGCGTCAAATGACTTTTTTTCCATTTCTAGGGATGTGGTGTCTAAGATGATCTCAGGAGAATATAATGCAGAGCAGGCTTATCAGTCATTTAATTCCCAGCTTCTTGAAGAAAAATCCACTTCTGAGGATATTGTGTTGGATTCAAAGAAAACTTATTCCAATCGTTTCCATACCAGCGGAGGCAATGAAGCCTATTCTGTTATGGCAAACACTTTGCGTGGTATTTATGGGACGGATGTGCTGATTGCAACAGGAAACAGCTTTACAGGAAATGTACTGAAGGCCGGTTATACAGAAAAAATGGCAGGCAACATGATTATGCCAAACGAGCTTTCCGCTTACAGCAGTGAGATGAGCGGGGCAGAACTGAAGGAAACGGTCAGAAACTTCGTAGAAGGCTACCAGGGAGGCTTTATCCCCTTTAACCGTGGCTCTCTGCCTGTGTTCAGTGGTATTTCTGTAGAAATCAGGGAAACGGATAATGGTTATACATTGAGTAAAGTTTCAAAGAATGGAAAACAGATTCAGGACAAGGATACTTTTACTGTGACCTGCCTTGCAGCACCACAATATATGGAAGCTTATCCGGCAGAGGAAAATATTGTATTTGATGGAGGGGATACCTCTGTGGAAGATACCTGGACAACATATGTTTCAGATGGTAATGCCATTCTTGCAGAGCCTGAAGACTACATTACTCTGAGGTGAGAAGAATGGATGTTAAGAATCATAATACAAACAGAAAGAAACGGGTTGTGAGAAAACGATGGAATGCAGCAGTTCTTATTGCCCTATTTGTTGGAATCCTTTTGACTGTTTTCCAATATTTGGGGTTTGTATCGAAGACTGTTTATGAGGAAAGTGTTTCTCACCTGACAGAAATTTTTCATCAGTCTGATAATATGCTAAGTGAGCTGACAAATAAGAATCTGACTTATCTCCATATATGGGGGGAATATTTGCAGAACACTTCCGATGAAAGTGAAATTCGTGAGTATATAGAGAAAGCACAGGAAGATGCAGGCTTTTTAGATTTTTATTTCCTGTCAGCGGACGGGAACTATAAGATGGCAACAGGTGAAACCGGGTATCTGGGATTGCAGGAAAATATTGAAGATGAGATCCGGCAGGGAAATGATGTGATAACCAATGCAACGGTTCCCGGAAAATCCCAGCTCCTTGTTTTTGCTACTCCCAGGCCTCATGGAAGTTATCAGGGCTTTGAATATGATGCCATTGCCATTGCCTATGAAAACTCTGATATCGTAAATGTGCTGAATATTTCTGCTTTCAATGGAAATGCCCAGAGTTATGTGGTTCATCCGGATGGCCGTGTTGTTGTGGATCATTCTTCTGAGGCATGGGGAGAGGTGTATAATTTCTTTGGGATTCTGAGAGAACATTCCAATATGTCTGAAAAAGAGATCCTTAAACTTTCAGAAGAGTTTAAGGAAGGACATACAGATGCAATGCTGATAAATCTGGATGGAGAGGATTACTATCTGGTCTATGAGAAATCCAAACCTCAGGACTGGATCTTTCTGGGACTTGTCCAGGCTGATATCGTCAATGCAAGTATGAATGTTCTGCAGCGTAGCACTGTGCTGCTTGTAAGTGCAGTAGCGGTGTGTATTGCCGGTCTTTTTATTGGAATTATTCTCCGGAAAAACAGGGTAAACCTGAAGAGAAAGGATACGGAGATCCTGTACAGGGACGAATTGTTTCAAAAGCTGTCAATGAATGTAGATGACGTTTTCCTGATGCTGGATGCAAAAACATATCAGGCAGATTACGTCAGTCCCAATGTGGAAAAACTGCTGGGAATTACAGTAGAACAGATTCGTAAAGATATTTGTGTCCTTGGAAAACTGCATCCCGGGGACGTTGAAGATCCGGAGAAGAAGTATTTGGAAGAAATCCAGGTTCATGAGCAGCAGGAATGGGATCTTGAATATGTTCATCAGAAAACAGGAGAACACCGCTGGTTTCATAACGTTGCAATGGGCAGCGAGGTAAACGGGAAAAAGAAATATATCCTGGTTCTGTCAGATCGTACCTCTGACAGAAAAATGAATCAGGCCCTTTCTGAGGCGGTCCGCGCTGCGGAGACTGCAAACAAGGCAAAGAGCACCTTCCTTTCCAATATGTCTCACGATATCCGTACACCAATGAATGCGATCATTGGTTTTACCACACTGGCTGTAAGCAACATTGATGATAAAGAAAGGGTTCGGGATTATCTGGGTAAGATTCTTTCCTCCAGTAATCATCTGCTCTCACTGATCAATGATATCCTGGATATGAGCCGTATTGAGAGCGGGAAAATCCATCTGGAAGAGACGGAAGTCAGTCTGTCAGAGGTTCTTCATGATCTGAAAACCATTATCAGCGGACAGATCCATGCGAAACAGTTAGAGCTTTACATGGATGTCATGGATGTTATCAATGAGGATGTTTATTGTGACAAGACCAGGCTGAATCAGGTACTGCTGAATCTTTTGTCCAATGCGATCAAGTTTACTCCTGCAGGCGGAACCGTTTCTGTCCGGCTGAGAGAGTATCCGGGTATACAGAGAGGCTGTGAACTGTACGAAATCCGGGTAAAGGATAACGGAATCGGCATGAGTCAAAAATTTGTACAGAAGATATTTTCTCCTTTTGAGAGAGAGCGGACTTCCACTGTAAGCAGGACTCAGGGTACAGGACTGGGCATGGCTATCACCAAGAACATCGTGGATATGATGGGCGGAACCATTGAGGTTCAAACAGAACAGGGCAAAGGTACTGAATTTATTATCCGTCTGCCATTGCGGATTCAGCCTGAGAACCACCGTATAGAGAAAATCGCAGAACTGGAAGGTCTGAAGGCATTGGTAGTAGACGATGATTTCAATACCTGTGACAGTGTGACTAAGATGCTTGTAAAGGTTGGAATGCGTTCGGAATGGACACTTTCCGGTAAGGAGGCTGTTCTCCGTGCACGACAGTCTATGGAAATGGGGGATGCATTCCACGCTTATATCATTGACTGGCGTCTGCCTGATATGAATGGCATTGAAGTTACCCGTCAGATCCGCAGTCTTGGTGATGATACGCCAATCATTATCCTGACTGCTTACGACTGGTCAGATATTGAAGTGGAAGCCAGGGCAGCAGGGGTGACTGCGTTCTGTGCCAAACCTATGTTTATGTCAGATATCAGAGAGACTCTGATGGCTGCTATCGGTCAGAAGCAGGCCGGGGCAGAGGATAATATTCTTCCGGCAGCAGATTCAGATTTCAGAGGCAGGCAAATACTGCTTGTGGAAGATAATGAACTGAACAGAGAAATTGCAGTAGCACTCCTTAGTGAATATGGTTTTCAGGTTGATACAGCGGAAGATGGAGCAGAGGCTGTGGAGAAGGTTAAGAATTCAAGACCAGGTGATTATGATCTGGTGCTTATGGATGTGCAGATGCCTGTAATGAACGGATATGAGGCTACTGAGCAGATCCGTTCACTGGATGATCCGGCACTGGCGGGAATTACGATCCTTGCCATGACTGCCAATGCTTTTGACGAAGACAGAAAGAAAGCACTGGCATGTGGTATGGATGGATTTCTATCCAAACCAATTGTTATAGAGGAATTGATCAGTACATTACAAAACAGTCTGGGGTAAGTTTTCTGTTTGAACTGTGATAATGGGATATGAAAAGTGGTTTGATGAAAGCAAGGAGGAGCAACGAATGATTTGTGGAATGACGTATTTTCAGATATGTCTGTATTTTCTTATTTATTCTTTTGGCGGCTGGGTTGTTGAAGTTATTTTTCATGCAGTAGCGTTGGGAAAAGTTATAAACAGAGGTTTCCTGAATGGACCGGTCTGCCCGGTATATGGATTTGGGGTGCTTTCTGTTTTTGCTTTGCTCAATACAATTCAGGGCAGCGGGCGTCAGATGAGTGATGGAATGATTTTTGTGTTTGGAATTGTTCTGGCAACTGCGGTGGAGTTGGTTGCAGGCTGGCTGCTGGATGTGTGTTTCCACGCAAGATGGTGGGATTATTCAGATAAACCCTTTAATTTTCATGGCTACATTTGCCTGGAGTTTTCTCTGATCTGGGGACTGGCTATCGTTATGGTAGTAAAAGTTTTCCAGAAGTATGTAGAGGCACATGCGTTACATACACCTGCAACCTGGGAGTGGATTGTGATAGCAGTTTTGTATGCTGTGTATCTGACAGATTTTATTGTGACGGTAGCAGTGATCCAGGGACTGAATAAAAAGCTTACCAGACTGGATAAGGTTCGCTCAGATTTGAGAATTGTAAGTGATAAACTGAGTGATACACTGGCTACGACTACGATTGGCACAGCACAGAAAGTGGGAGAAGGAAAGGTTCAGGCAACTCTTGCAGCAGCAGAACTGCGTGATGCAACTGCCGCACAGCGAGAAAAATCTATCGAAATGCTTCGTATAAAAAGAGCGGAGCTTCAGGCTCAGTTTGAGGAACTGTCCAGCTCTATTACCAATCATACCGTTGTCGGTCAGGGGCGTATCATCAAGGCATTTCCGAAGATGCAGCACAGAGACTATTCCGAACTGATTCAGGAGCTGAAAAAGAGATTAAAATAGATTAAAATGCAGAGGGAGGCTTCAGGTGAACAGACAGGCAGTACAGACCTTAAAGACTTATTTTGGATATGATACATTCAGAGAAGGGCAGGAGAGTGTTGTGGAGTCCATTCTGGAACACCGGGATGTGCTTGCAATCATGCCGACAGGAGCCGGAAAATCCATCTGTTATCAGGTACCGGCACTGATGCTGTCAGGAATTACGATTGTAATTTCTCCTCTGATCTCACTGATGCAGGATCAGGTAAAGGCTTTGAATGAAGCGGGAATACATGCCGCATTTATCAATTCTTCACTGTCGGAAAGTCAGATTAGCAAGGCGTTGTACCTGGCAGCAGGAGGAAGATACAAAATTATTTATGTTGCACCGGAACGTCTGGAAAATTATGAGTTTCTGGAATTTGCCAGACAGGTGGAGATTTCCATGGTGACAGTGGATGAGGCACATTGTATTTCACAGTGGGGCCAGGATTTCAGACCAAGCTATGTCAAAATCGTAGACTTTGTAAAAAATCTTCCCGGTCGTCCGATCGTCAGTGCTTTTACCGCAACTGCAACAGAGGAAGTAAAGAACGACATTCTCTGTACTTTAAATCTGGAAGATCCGAAAGTAGTGATCACCGGGTTTGACAGAAAGAATTTATATTACAGCGTGGAAAATATCCGGCGAAAAGACGATTTTGTGATGGATTACATAGACAGACATCCAACAGAGAGCGGGATTATTTACTGCTCTACAAGAAAAAATGTGGACAATCTTTTTGAACTGCTTTTCCAAAAAGGAGTTGCTGTTACCAGATATCATGCAGGACTGAATAATGAAACCAGAAAAAAGAATCAGGATGATTTCATTTATGACAGAACTCCTGTTATTATTGCAACAAATGCATTTGGAATGGGGATTGATAAATCCAATGTGAGATATGTGATCCATTACAATATGCCGCAGAGTATGGAGAATTATTATCAGGAGGCAGGACGTGCAGGGCGTGACGGAGAGAATTCCCAGTGCGTTCTATTGTTTTCTGCACAGGATGTTATGATCGATCGAATGCTTCTGGATAACAAAGATTTTTCAGATGTGGATGAAGAGGATGAATTTCTCATTCGTCAGCGGGATATACGAAGGCTTCAGATCATGGAAGGATATTGTAAAACAACAGGATGTCTGCGAAATTATATTCTGGAGTATTTCGGTGAAAAGACCTTCGGTCCCTGTGATAATTGTGGAAATTGTCACAGAGAATACCATGAGACAGATATGACCAGAGAGGCGAAGTGGGTAGTGAACTGTGTGGCTGAGACGAGAGGAAGGTATGGACTGACAATTGTGCTTGGTACTCTGCTGGGGGCTAAGAGAGCCCGGTTGAGGGAGCTTGGAGCAGATAAGTATAAATCTTATGGAGCATTGAATGATCACAGTGAGGCAGAACTCAGGGCACTGATCAGCCAGATGACTGAGATGGGATATCTCTATCAGACACAGGAACGTTACAGTGTGCTGAAATTGGGCGATATTTCTCCGCTAAGAGATGAAAATACTCACGTGATCATGCGTACTTACGAGGAAAAAGAACCGGATAAAAAGAAAAAGCCCCAGAAATCTGTCAGAAAACGCAGTACAGATGCGCTTACGGCAGCAGGTTACGATTTATTTGAAGCCCTGCGGAAACTTCGTCTGGAAATTGCAAAAGAGGAAGCCATGCCTCCATATATCGTGTTCAGTGATAAGACGCTGATAGATATGTGCATCAAATGTCCGTCAAATGAAGAAGAAATGCTGGAGGTTTCCGGTGTGGGCGAGAATAAGCTAAAGAAATACGGTCAGAGATTTCTGGAAGAGATACAGAAGTTCTGCCTGGAACGTCCGAATGCGGTTTTGAGTATGTCGGAAGATGAAAATGGTAATTCCTGAGAACAAAGGTTGGAAAACAGATGAATATAGAAAAATATACGGAAGAATTAATCACATTGAGACATTACTTTCATCAACATCCGGAGCTGGCACTTCAGGAAGTGGAGACGTCTGCATATATCCGGAAATATCTGGAGAAACTGGGATATGAGATTGTGCCGATAGAACCTACAGGATTGATTGCGGAACTTCCATCTCTGAGAAACAGGGAGAAACTGGTTGTACTCAGGGCGGAGATGGATGCATTGCCCATACAGGAGCAGACAAATCTGCCATATGCATCAGTAAATCAGGGATGTATGCATGCCTGCGGTCACGATATGATCCTGGCAGCAGCACTGATCCTTGCAAAAATTGTGTCAGAAGAGCAAAGAATGCAGGAAAGTTTTCCGGTCAGACTCCGGTTCCTTTTTGAACCTGCAGAGGAGATTGGTGAAGGTGCAAAAAGAATGCTTCAGGCCGGAGCATTAGAGAATCCGAAAGCAGATGCATTTCTGATGTTTCATTACGCAGCGGACATGACATTTGGAATGGCAGTGCATCAGGGACAGGCATCTTCCATGATCAACAGTATGCAGATTCATGTTCATGGAAAATCCAGTCACTGGTGTGAAGCGGATAAGGGGATTGATGCAATTTATGCAGCTGCTCAAGTGATAAGTGCCATTCATGATCTGAATGAAAGTTTTGGAAAACAGCATCCGGATGCAGGAAAATATATTGTGGGTACGGGTACGATCCATGGCGGTGAATATACGAATATTATTGCAGACCATGTGGTATTAAACGGAAATATACGCGCAGTTCATGAAGAAACTTACATGGCACTTGAGCACGAGCTGGAGAGAAATCTGCAGGAAATTGAAAAGCAGACTGGCACACAGATCCGTATGGAATTTCCAAAAGATCCGGTATATGCGTTTGCCAATGATGAGGAACTTACAGAGACAGCAAAGGTAGTGGGTGCAGAAGTATTCGGAGATAAATTTGTTCTGGAAGGAGAAGATGAGTTGTTTCTTTCCGGTGACAACGCATACAGATATTTTAGAGAAACCAGAGGACTTTTCACAGTATTTCTTGCGGGAATACCAGGAGAAAATCATCCTCTGCATCATCCGAAATTTCAATTAGATGAGAGGATACTGCCGTACAGCGTGGAAGCATTGTATAAGATTATAACTACATTATGAGTATTGCAATTTTGGAAAATAATGAATTGTGATGTGGTTCAGCAGAGCGTGAAATTCTACTGAACTGGATTAATATATTATTTACGCAGATTGCTATGGAAGGAACGTCAGCAGGATGGATAATTTGTATCTGTTCTGCTGTTTTTTGAGTATACTCGTAATAATTTCAGAGAATACTGTAAATTAACCAAATTAAGTAAGCCCTGCTTCAATTGAGGATATCCACCTGACTCTATGAAAAATCTCGTTACTGTTCACTCCGTTCACAGTAACGTAGCCAAAATTCATTCCAGATTGCCTGCGGCAATGGAATTTTGGCTTGTATGTCTCGGGATTTTGGCATATTCATGCCAAAACACCTCGCGGGACAGTGGTGTGTGAACAATAACAAAATCTCATAAATAAATGAAAAAAATTACCAAAAGGACTTGAAAATTGGATTAAAATAGTATAATATAAAAACATAAACAAATTAAGAATGCATAGCAACTATAACTTATTAACGTTGAGTGACAGCAGATTGCTGAATAGTAACGGACAGACGATATACTATAAAGAAAGAATTGAGGGCAGAAATATGAAGATTACAGATACCATTAAATATGTCGGAGTGAATGACCATCAGGTAGATTTGTTTGAGGGACAGTATGCAGTGCCAAACGGAATGGCATATAATTCCTATGTGATTCTGGATGACAAGGTTGCAGTTATGGATACTGTAGATGCCAATTTCAAACATGAATGGCTGGATAATCTTGAACAGGCACTTGGCGGACGTAAGCCGGACTATCTGATCGTTCAGCATATGGAGCCTGACCATGCAGCAAATGTAGCGAACTTTCTGGAAGTATATCCCGGCACTACAGTAGTAGCCAATGCGAAGACATTTGTAATGATCAAGAATTTCTTCGGACTGGATCTGGAAGGGCAGAAACTGGAAGTAGAGAATGGTTCTACATTGAGCCTGGGAAACCACAATCTTACTTTTGTATTTGCACCAATGGTACACTGGCCGGAGGTTATGGTGACTTATGACAGTACAGATAAAGTTCTTTTTTCAGCAGATGGATTTGGTAAGTTCGGTGCTCTGGATGTGGAAGAAAACTGGGATGATGAAGCAAGAAGATACTTTATCGGTATTGTTGGTAAATATGGCGCACAGGTACAGAGACTTCTGAAAGTAGCAGCTACTCTGGATATTCAGATCATCTGTCCGTTACATGGTCCGGTACTTACAGAAAATCTGGGACATTATATCAGCCTCTATGATACCTGGTCCTCTTACACACCGGAGGAAGAAGGAATCGTAGTTGCATATACTTCTGTATACGGACATACCAAAGATGCAGTCAATCAGTTTGTGGAGAAATTAAAAAGCAAGGGATGTCCGAAGGTAGTTGTTTATGATCTGGCAAGAGATGATATGTCTCAGGCACTCAGTGATGCATTCCGTTACAGTAAGCTGGTACTGGCAACAACTACTTATAATGCAGGAATCTATCCGTTTATGAATGACTTTATTACCCGTCTGGCAGAGCATAATTTCCAGAACCGTACGGTAGGTCTTATTGAAAACGGTTCCTGGGCACCTCTGGCAGCAAAAGTAATGAAAAATATGCTTTCTGAATGTAAGAAGATCAACTGGCTGGACACTACAGTGAAGATTATGTCCGCAGTAAATCAGGAAAACAGAGATCAGATGGAAGCGATGGCTTCCGAGCTTTGTAAGGAATATATTGCAAAGAATGATGAACTGGCAAATAAAAATGACATGACAGCATTATTCCGTATTGGTTATGGTCTCTATGTAGTGACATCAAATGACGGTAAGAAGGATAACGGACTGATTGTCAACACAGTTACCCAGCTGACAGACTCTCCGTTCCGCGTTGCAGTTAATATCAATAAGACAAATTATTCTCACCATGTTATCAAGCAGACAGGGGTGATGAATGTAAACTGTCTCTCTGTAGAAGCTCCGTTCTCTGTATTTGAACAGTTTGGTTTCCAGAGTGGAAGAAGCGTGGATAAATTTGCGGGACAGAAGGTGAATCGTTCTGATAACGGACTGATATTCCTGGACAAATATATCAACGCATTTATGTCCCTGAAAGTAGAGCAGTATGTAGATCTGGGAACTCACGGAATGTTCATCTGCAGTGTGACAGAAGCCCGCGTGGTAAGTGACCAGGAGACAATGAGCTACACCTATTATCAGAAAAATGTAAAACCGAAACCGGAAACAGAAGGTAAGAAAGGATTTGTATGTAAAGTCTGCGGATATATCTACGAAGGTGATGAACTTCCGGAAGATTATATCTGTCCATTGTGTAAACATGGTGCTGTAGACTTCGAGCCGATTGGATGAAAGATTTCTCTTGTTAAACTGCTAAAGAGTGGCATTCTGTTATATGAATAATTGTTGAGATTTCAGAGTGATCTGATTGATAAAATAAAAAATAGAGATTGTCAGTGGTTATTAAATAGCTGGCAATCTCTATTTTTGCTCCAGTATTAATAGAAACATTATGGAATGTAAAGAAATTTTGATAGACGAATTCAATAACAATATGTTACACTTTATAAAAGTTAGAGTTTAATATATCAAATATAAAGGGAAGTGTGTCTATTGAAACAAATTAAAAAGAAACTTCCAATAGGAATAGAAAATTTCGCAAAGCTTCAGGCGGAAGATTTCTACTATGTAGATAAAACGATGCTTATCAAAGAACTTCTGGATAATTGGGCGGAGGTGAATCTGTTTACACGTCCGAGAAGATTTGGTAAAACATTGAATATGAGTATGCTGAAAGCATTCTTTGAATTAAACGGTGATAAGAACTGCTTTAAAGGAACAAGAATTTCCAGAGAAGTTTATCTTTGCGAACAATACATGGGAAAGTTTCCTGTGATTTTTATTTCCCTGAAGAGTATCAGTGCGCAAACTTATGAAAAAGCCTGTGATATGGCAATACAGATTGTAAATGGTGAGGCGCGTAGATTCCAGTATTTATTGGACAGTGAACATTTAACGGAATATGATAAGGATGCGTTCAAATCATTGCTTCTGCCGGATATGAAGGAATCTGTTCTGTGCAGCAGTCTGAGGATTCTGTCAGAACTTCTGGAGAAACATCATGGTCAGAAAGTTATCTTATTGATTGATGAATATGATGTGCCTCTGGCGAAAGCATTTGAATTGGGATATTACAATTCAATGACTCTGCTGATCCGTAACTTGTTTGAAAATGCATTAAAAACAAATGACAGTCTGAAGTTTGCTGTGCTTACAGGCTGCATGCGTATCTCAAAGGAGAGTATTTTTACAGGATTAAATAATCTGAAAGTTTTGTCAGTGGCAGATGTACAGTTTGATGAATATTTTGGATTTACGGACAGTGATGTAAAGAATATATTGGAATATTATGAACTTTCTGAGCATTATGATGAAATAAAAATGTGGTATGACGGATATCGGTTTGGAAATGTAGAGGTTTACTGTCCCTGGGATGTGATAAATTATTGTGATGAATTGCGTATAAACAATATGGCGCAGCCACAGAATTACTGGTCTAATACTAGCAGTAATGAAGCGGTGAAACGCTTTATTCAGGAGACTGATAAGGGAACGGTCAGAAAGGAAATTGAGAAACTGATAGCAGGAGAAACAATTGTAAAGGAGATTCATCAGGAACTGACATATCAGGATATGTATGCTTCGATTGAAAACCTGTGGAGTGTTCTTTTTACTACGGGATATCTCACACAGACCGGAAGAAAAGATGCAAATACGTTCATGCTTACCATTCCTAATATGGAAATACGTAATATTTTTCTGACACAGATTATGGAATATTTTAAGAAAACTGTTTCTGAGAATGGAGAAGCACTTGAAAAATTCTGTAATGCATTAAAAGATGGAAATTCCGAAGTGGTAGAACAAAGTTTGAACAATTATCTGAAAAGGACCATCAGTATTCGGGATACCTTTGTAAAAAAACAGATGAAAGAGAATTTTTATCATGGGATTTTACTTGGAATTCTTGGATTTCAGCAGAACTGGAGTGTGTCATCAAATAAAGAATCGGGTGATGGATACAGTGATATTTTGATAGAAACAGAAGATCAGGAAACAGGAATCATTATAGAAATAAAATATGCCGAAACAGGGAATCTGGAAGCTGTCAGTGAAGACGCATTAAAACAGATAGAAGACAGGCGATACGAGGATCAACTGCTGGAAGAGGGAGTAGAGCATATTTTGAAGTACGGTATTGCATTTTACAAAAAGAAATGCAAAGTAATGGCAGTCAAATAAATGAAAAACAAATACACAAAAGCAGCAGAACCATTGAGGGATGTGATTCAATGGTTCTGCT
>ULNP01065490.1_pt1 | contig 14930 bp, 21 predicted proteins | sample 1951941 | NCBI WGS metagenome assembly ULNP01 (sample SAMEA4835579, study PRJEB28245) | human gut metagenome | biome: gut microbiome; material: fecal sample | place: Denmark | collected 2008
GGCGTTGTGTGATCCGCAACTGGGGCATCCGCAGCAGGTTCTCAGTGCGCGCCTTTGCCTCATGGGCCCACGATGGGGCCAGCATCCGGGCCGAGGACTGTGTTTTCTGGCAGGATCGCTTCCTGCAGGCCGGGCTGCGCGGGCTGGTCGCTGATCTTGCAAATTGGATCGGCTGGTGCTGGCAGCGTCGAGACTGGAACCTTCTGCACTGGTTCCTGCCAGGCGTGTGTCGCGGTCTGACCGCCAGCCAGGGAGGGAAGGTCAGCGCCCGCCGTTGTTATGCCAACCACTGGTGGATCAGGTTGCAGGGGCACCAGGGGGCCAGGATGGAAAAACGGGAGGCTCTGGCCCTCATGGCTCTCCTTGAGAGCAGGATGGTGCCCAGGTAGCTTTTTTTCTGAGTTCTTTTTGCCATAAGGACCCTGGAGGTTCTTTATGGAAAAAGACAGACTGGAAAAATGGCGATTCTCGTGGCGTGACCCGGCGACAGGCAGGACGCGGCGCCGGACGTTCACCTCGGAATCCGAACGTGACGCCTTCGCGGCGACCATGAGACAGGTCATCGAGCGGGAGCGTCAGCTCAAAAAACAGGCTCGGCAGCGCAGTGCCCGTATCAGCGCGCAAAGCCTGACGGTGCGGGAGATAATCCAGCTTTACCTTGAGTTGCAGATAACCCGTTCCGGAACGAAAAAGGCGACGGCCTATCACTGCCGCCCCTTGCTGGCCATGTTCGGCACTCGTAAAGCTAGGATGCTGACCATGCAGGATGTGTTGGCCTTCCGCGAAGCCCAGGCACTGCGGCAGGTGGGATTGTCCACGGTGCGGCTGCGCCTGGGCATTCTGCGTTCCGCGCTGCGCTGGGCCGTGACAACGGGGCGTCTGGCCGCCAACCCACTGGACGGCATGAAGCTGCCGCGTGTCCGCAGCCGGAGGGCCTCGCCGCCCACAGCGGCGGAAGGACGCAAGATGATGGAGGTCGCCGCCCCACATATCCGCCGCATCATCGCCATCGGCATGTACTGTGGTCCGCGTATCGGGCCAAGCGAGCTGTTCCGTCTGCGCTGGGCTGACGTGGATCTGGACGCGGCCCAGCTCAACATGCCGTCGGCTTCCAAGGCCGATGGGCCTGACGGGCGTTTCGTGCCCCTGCGTGGCGATCTGGTGGCGCTCATGCGCCGCTGGCAGGATGAGGACAGCGCCATCGGCTGTCCCTGGGTCATCCACTACCACGGCAGGCCGGTAAAGAGCGTCGGCGCGGCGTGGCATAGCGCCCGTCGCGCGGCAGGTATCCAGCGCCGTATCGTGCCATATTCCCTGCGCCATGCGTTCCCAACGATGGCGCTTGAGCATGGGGCTGACATCGGTAGCCTGGCCGAGATCATGGGGCATACCAGCAAGAGCATGATCCTTGAGCATTACCAGCATGTGACGGCCCACCTCAAGCGTGATGCCGTCCAGCGCCTTCCCTCCATCCTGCCGGAAGAATAGACCTTGGCCCCCCGTTTTCGGGGGGCATTTTTTTTTGCCATTTAGCCGATTTTCTTCACTTTTTTGTGTACGACAACGCCACTCTATTGTATAGATAAGTTATTGAAATTCAACAACTTATCTCAAAGGAGCCTGAGAATGAGCAGCTACGACATCATCCGCCACGCCAGCTACATCCTGTCCCGCGTTTCTTGGCACGGCCTGCCGGAAACGGCGGTCGGAGAAGCGGGCTACCGCTTCCGCACGGGTGACATGGAAGGGGCGTCCCCTCTTGTGACCTCGCTGATGCGTGATCTCAAGTCCAACATGGAAATGAAGGACATCAAAGCAGCCTTCATCCTGCTGGACATCATCAACAACGAGATGCTGGAAGAGATCATCGAAGGGGCCTAGGCCGTATCATCCCTGCTCCGGTGGTGCCACACGCCGGGGCAGGGCAACCTCAACCAAAAGGACACCATCATGAACAGCTACGAAGAAAAGCAGGAAGCCCGCCGGGCACGCTACGAAGAAAAGGCCAGCCGGCTGCGTGACGAAGCGCACCGGCTCCACGACCAGGCCCACGAGATGGCCTCGGCCATCCCCTTTGGCCAGCCCATCCTCGTGGGGCATCACTCCGAGGGCCGGGACAGGCGCTACCGCGACCGCATCCACAATACGTTCGGCAAGGCCTTCGCCACGATGGACAAGGCCGATTACTACGAGGAGAAGGCCGCCAAAGTCGGGAGCGGCGGCATCTCCAGCGATGATCCTGATGCCCTGGACAAGCTCAATGACAAGCTGGAGAACCTGCGGCGGAACCACGAGTTCATGAAGGCAGCCAATGCCGCTATCCGCAAGGGCAAGACGCCCGAAGCCAAACTGGCGAACCTCATGGCGCTGGGCGTGAGCGAAGGGGAAGCGCAGGACATCCTCAAGCCTGACTGCCTGGGGCGTGTCGGCTTCGCGCCTTACTCGCTCCAGAACAGCAACGCCAACATCCGCCGGGTGGAGCAGCGCATCCGCGAACTGGAGCGGGCCGCCGCTGCCGAGAGCAGGGAAGAGGAAGGGCAGGGATATACCTACCGTGAGGACACGGAGGAAAACCGGATCATGTTCCTTTTCCCGGGCAAGCCCGATGACGATACCCGCCAGATGCTCAAGGATTACGGCTTCCGCTGGTCGCCCACCAGAAAGGCGTGGGTGCGGATGCTGAACGGTCGTGGCCGTTTCGCCGCCATGTGCGTCCGTGAAAGGCTGGACGCCTGATAAGCAAGCCCCGCTTCGGCGGGGCTTTTTTGTCAGCTTGCCAAGGTGCGGACTTTCCCCTAAGCCGAAAGGAGCAGGAGAAGATTCTATGATAGTTCAGCACACTCCACATCCGGTACAGACTCTTAACTCCTTTTGCAAACACTACCCCGATTTGACACAGCAAGTAAACGCCGCTTGGAGCAAGAAACTTGCTGATCCCGGCCTTTGGCCAGACTGGTGCCTGCTGCCTATGGACGAATGGGCGCGCATCATTGACAGGCAGGAAAGTAAAATCGGAATAGTAAGGTCAATGGAGAGAAAACTGCGTGATTGTTATTTTTTAGCTATGCTGGGTACATGGCGATATTCGCAGGGGATATACAGGATTGATAGTGACTTTCAGAAGGCGTTGTTAGATAGTGAGCCTGGGAAAAATATCCCGGCAGATATTTTGCTGCACATGCCGGAGTGGAGTATTTATGTCGAGACTCCAGGAGAAATATGGCAAGATGATACAGCACTGTGTGGATTTTGGGCCAGTATCGCTTTTTTTAGAAATTTACCTTATCCTAAATTGCAAATTGCTATAAATACTTGTGACGGAGTTCGATTTACTCCAGATCTTCCTCTTGGAGAATGGACGGTTGAAGAGGCATTAAATCGTGAAATGTGGGATATTGATAGAAAGACGATACCAGCATGTAATATTTATGAAAAGATAGAAAGAGAAATAAATTTTTCTAAATGGCGAAGTTCTCACGTTCACATAGAACGTTTGTTGCGTATCATCCTGTACTGCTGTTGTGACAAGCCGGACATCGACGATGCCCGGCAGCCCGGCACGTCTCCCCAGCGTCCTCAAGCGAAGCAGGTCAAAGGTGGTTTTCGATTGTTCCCTGCCAATGCGCCGCGTTTTTGGACTGTAGGGAACAATATCGGTGAGCAGTTACGACAGGCGCAGCAGGATAATCAGGAGAAGGAGACTTCCTGCGGCAGTGGGCGCAGCAGGCGTCCCCATCTGCGCCGAGGCCACTGGCATGGCTACTGGACAGGCCCACGCAAAAGTGAAGTGCCGCAAAAGTTCATCCTGCACTGGATTCCTCCACAGCTTATCCGTGGCAGTGGCGAGGAAGCATTGCAAGAAGTGTGATTTTCTCCTCTCTCTGTTGAACAGATAAAAAAGCCCCGCTTCGACGGGGCTTTTTTTTGCCATTTCTCCGATTTTATTCATTTTTTTGTGTACGAGGGGGAGTCAATATTGTATGGATAAGTTATGGAAATTCAACAACTTACACAAACAATGCCCGCCGTGCCACAGGTCGGGCGCAACCCTCGAAAAAAGGAGCCACCTCATGTACACCATCTTTTCCCCCACCGTTTCCCAGGACAGCCCGGAAAATTCCGGGCGCACACCATCATGCACGGAGGTTTGATATGGGTTGGCTGTATTGTGACCGCGATGAGCGTCTCAGCGACAAGGAATTTTTCAGCAACGAATTGCATCTGGAGGTGGTGGCGAGCCACAGGGATCGTGGGGAGCGGGTCGTCTACATGGCCGTCCGGCTGGAAAATGGGCTCATCTTCGGCATGGTCGCCCGGTATGACACCTGCCATGACCGGCTGTGGTACGGCTACAAGCTGATCGACGAGTATATGGGGCCGACCTACTATAACTGCCCGCCTGCGATCCTGGACACGCTCTCTCCACTGGGAGAGCTGTTCCCGGAGCCGTCGGTCTTCCGCCAGTACGCGGTTGAGTGGCGGGAAAAGTGCCGCCGGAATGCGATAATCCGTAAAAAAAATGCGCATAATGCGTATATTTTTGTTGCTTTTTATGCGCATTATGTATATAAATAACTCATGACAGCACGGGAACTCATAAAACGACTGGAGGAGGCCGGATTCGTCAACATGGGCGGCACCAATCACGACAAGCTGGTCCACCCAGATGGAAGACGGACAGTTATCCATCGGCATAAAGGCGACATCCCCCTCGGGACCCTCAAGGCAATATCCAGACAGACCGGCATCAAGCTGCCATAAACCGGAGGGGGCGCAAGCCCCCTCAGAGGAGTAACCTATGCGCTATCCCGTTATCGTTCATAAAGATCCCGGCTCGGACTACGGTGTGACCGTTCCCGACTTCCCCGGAGTTTTTTCCGGCGGGGAGACCCTGGAACAGGCTCTGGCCAATGTCCAGGATGCCATTGAAACCTATTACGAGGGGGAAGACGTTGATCGCCTTCCTGATCCCTCAGCTCTGGAAGCGGTCATCGGCTCCCCGGATGCGGCGGGGGGAGCTGTAGTCCTCGTGGACGTGAATTTCGATTTTTTGGAGAAAAAGACCGTGCCGGTGAACATCACGTTGCCCTTGTACCTGCGTAATCGTATCGACAAGGAAGCCAAGGCCCGCGGCCTGAGCCGCTCCGCCTATCTGGCAAGAGCCGCCCAGGCTTACGCCGCCGGCTAGGCGGTTTACAATCCCCAAAACAAACGCCCCGGAGGAATCTCCTTCGGGGCGTTTGTTTATCCCTTAGACGCATCATTTTCGCCGTATCTTGCGGCTACCTCTTCGAGCTTCTGCAGGAAGGCTGTCCACGCCGTATCGAGCGTCCCGTAGTTGGTGCTGTTGACCAGATAGGGGAGGGAGCGCCTGCCCACAGCTTTGTATGTCCCGGCTTCAAAGGTTTCCTGCTCATCGTTCCATTTTCCGTGGACGTATTGGTACTTGATGGGCTCATAGGAGAGTGAGAGCAGCTGGGTGGGCTGCTTGCGCGGCGAGCCGTTTTTGTAGAATTCCTGCACGAGGATGGTGATGCTTTCCGAGCCGTCGTCCTTGCTGCTGTATTCGTGCCAGAACGTGGTCTGTTCCAGCAGGCGATCCATGTAGGGGAGCAGGCGTTTGAGGCCCTGATCCGGCGCACCGGGGGCAGCAATGGTTTCCCTGTGTGACCATGGTTTGGCCGTATATCCCTGGGCTTTATCCAGCAGGGGGGAGCCGTTCGCCCGTGAGCGCAGGACGGCCAGATCGGCGGAGCCCTCGACCAGGCGCGATGCGTCGCCCTTCAACAGGGCGGCCGCATGTTTGCAGAAGGTCTTGCTCATCTTTCCGGCCGGACAAGAGCAAAAAGCTACCAGGCCCGGCCCTTCTCCCCGGAACCTGACTTTGTAGGGCGTGGAAGCGCTCCCCTGGACGAGATAGACCAGTTCGGGCAGCGCTTTGGCAGGGCTGGGGGAGGCTTCAGCCTGCAAGTCGGGGGGCAGGGGCTCTGTCCGGGATGCATGGCGGGAAGGCTCCATATCTCCCATGCGGCCCAAGGCCTCCCTCACGGCGCCGCGCAAGTCGTCCTCCTCATCGCCGTTCTTGGCCAGCCATTTTTCCAGGGCCAGCTTCACGGCACAATCATCCGGCACGGCCTCCAGAAGCGAGGAGAGCAGAGCCTTCTGCCTGGCCAGTTCGGCTTTGAGCTTTTGGACCTTGTCAGCCTTTTCCTGTACAGCAGGAGCCTTGAGGCTCTCGGCGTAAGCAAGGACGTCTTCTTCCCGGAATTGCTTGTCCGAGGTGCATTTCAGCCGGCCGCTGCGGTAGTCAGCGCTGAGCTTTGACCGCCCAACCTTCAGCCCCAGGCTGTGCAGGAATTCCAGCACTTCTCCCTGAGTGGCAAAAATACGCTCGCTCATTCCTTCCCCCGTTATCCGCTATTTGTTCCCCATCTCCAGCAATCGTTCCGTCAGCCGCCGGTTCAGGGCGCGTTCTTCTTTCAGTTCGGCTTCCAGCTCGGCGATGCGCCGCTGGCAGTCAGATGCAGTGGCCGTTTCTGCCGGGGCGTCGCTGGCAAGCATCGCACCTTCCCCAAAGTAAAGCCAATCGCGGTTCACTTCTGGGTAGGTGGTCAAAATTGCATCAAGAACAACCTTTCGAATTTTTTGTTGTCCGTCAGGATTGAGATAGCCATGAAAAGTCTGCTGAAATAGCCCGATGCTCCTAGCAAATTTTGCTTGGGAGTTATCTGTAAAGATTTCAGTGAGTTTGATAAGGCGTTCGTACAGTTCCATGATGACAAATTTTTTTGTTGATTATGACAAAAAAGATTGTTAAAACTCACTTCAACAACTTAATCAAACAACCCAACTTTCCGGGCCTGCCCGGAACCGCCGGGGCCGCCCCATCAAGGGCCGCCAAGAACAACCAGGACCAGATACGAGGGGAAAGGCCCGGTCCCGGCGGTATGTTTAGCAACCGTGACCGTGATGGCAGCCCGCAAGGAGCAGGGCGGTCAGCAGGCTCAGGAGCAGGGGAGAGAGTTTCAGCATGGCGAGGCTTCCTCCATATTTTATTGCAGTGTGCTGCGCCTCAGTTCTTCCCAAGCGGTACGCAGGGGGCATCCTGCGGCATATGGGCAGGATCCGGCGTCACCTTCCCCACGCTGTCGCGCAGCCGGGCCAGCTCGCTACGCAGGGCCTCATTTTCGCTGCGCAGGCGGGAAAGCTCCGCAGCCAGGGGGCGTTCCCGCAGCACCGGGATCGGGGACCATGCATGAGGGCCTTTTTGTATCCAGCCCGGATTGGGGCCGAAGTGCGTCCAAAAATAATTAAGCCATTCATCAGGGATCTTTTCTGGCGAACCGGGATAGTCTTCTTCCTTGGCTCCGGCGTCTTTCCACGCTTGCACGCGTTCCCGTGCCTGAACATATCGGGAAACGAATTTTTTGAGAACCTTGAAATCCTCCCCGAAAACGTTTTGCAGCTCCAGGCCGCTGGTCGTGCGGATGCCGGTTAGTAGGGCGATGCGTCCCAGGGCATCATCAGGCGCGTCGGGATGGGGGGTGAGTGGCAGGATTTTTTCTTTCTTTTGTGAGGGGATGGCCGTTGCACCCTGCTCTGCCAGCATCTTTCCTTCACCGAAGTAAAGCCAGCAGCGGGAAACTTGCGGATATGCACGCAGGATGTCGTCCAGCAAGGTCACCCGTATCCTTTTCTGGCCTTCTTCATTCAGATAACCGTTGAAGGTCGACTGCTGGCAGCCGATTTTTTTTGCAAAGGCTGTCTGGTTGCTTTTTTCAAAAAAATCAACGAGTTTTCTGATACGTTCAAATAATTTTTCCATATATTGCCCGATTTTCGGTTGATTATATCCGAAAAAATATTTAGAATTTCAAAAAATGGGCGCGTAAACCTTGTTTTGCAACACGATAGCAAAACACATTTCAAGGAGCAACGAGATGCAAGAGCCGAGGTATAAGCGTTTGCGCAGATGGATGTCTGACCGGGACATCACGTTTCGGGCCATCGGCGAACAGTTGGGGATGTCGGCGGCAGGAGCGCGGATTTTGCTGGTCAAGGAAACGATCTGGAAAAACGGGCATTACGCCACTCTTCTTCGACTTGGCTTTCCCAAGGACTTGCTGCCGTCCCCCTGTGAGATGCGATACGGTCATCGCCGCAAGATCCCGCGTTTCCCCGGACTGGAAAACGGCAACATGGAAAATGCCGCCAATGGGCAACAGTAGCCTCCCGGCACGGCGGGCGTCACGCAAGACAAGAAGGGATTTTCGCAATGCAGGATGAACAGATCAGGATCTTGTGCCAGCACGCGGTCAAGTATGCGCCCAACGGGATCTCCGCCGAGGCCGTGGCCGATGCGCTGGGCATGCGCTACGCCACGCTGATGTCGCAGCTGTCGGCACAGCCGGGCCACAAGCTGGGGGCGGAGATCGTCCTGCCCATCATGCAGCTGACGGGCGCATCCGCTCCCATGCATCATCTGGCCCGGCAGATGGGTGGTGTGTATGTGGAGCTTCCGCCGGTCTCTCCGGGCGGCCACGAGGTCACGGCCTCGCTGGTGGAGAGCGTCCGCCAGTTCGGCGAGTTTGCCGCGCAGGTGGCGCAAAGCCTCGACGACGGCATCATCACGGCAGAGGAACAGGCCCGCATCGCGCGGGACGGCCAGATGGCCCTGTCCGCCATCCTGAGAGTGATGGAACTCAGCGACAGGGCGCAGGCCGCCAAATAAAAAAGCCCCTCGGCTGTTGCAGCAGCCAAGGGGCCAAACTCCCGAAGGAGCAAATGGTATGAGCAAGAATTACTCCCAACCCGGTACGGCTGTCAATCAGGCCACCTACATCGTGACCCTGGATGGCAAGCGGGTGCGCATCATGGCGAACTTCCGCCAGATCATGGCCCTGCTGCCCCTCATCTGCGCTGGCCGCCAGCAAAAGGAGGCGGTGGCGTGATGGGCGAAGGCCTGCTTCTGGGGGCCATCCTGCTCGCAGCTCTGGCGGGCTGCTGGCTGGCTCTGGCCCTCGTCTGGAGCGTGTCGAACCGTCGGCACATCAGGAGATTGCAGCAGACGCTGCAGGAACGTGAGCAAAAGCAGTGAGGCTGTCATGCCCAAGAAAGCATTTCGCTACGTTTGCCCTTACTGCGATACCGATTATGCCACAGAAGAAGAAGCAGAAGACTGCCTGAATGGGCACATGATGTCGGATATCTACAGGGCAAAAAAATTCCTGTGCATCTATTGTGATGAAGTTTTTGACAGTGAGAAAGCCTGCTTGGAACATGAAATACACTGTCGTCACCGGCATGAACCTGTCCCGGAAGAACGGCGTTGCTGTGACAACTGCGAGCTTTGCACTCTGGAGATGCGCCGGACGTTGCCCTGTCCCGCTTACAATTTTGCCCCAAGCCGCCCGGCCTGTTCCGAGTGGCGCCAAGTGAGGAAATAGATGCTGAGTCAAGACCATACCAATGATGCGCTCGGCTTGCTGAAAAAGTTTGTCGAAGACATAGGAAAGAACATTTGTTCCCCCGAGACTGAATGTATAGAGTTGGTCTTCTGCGCCAAAAACACGAAAGGGCAGGTATGTCGTATGAGCCTGGCCAGCGGGCAGATTTCCCCCGTGGAACACTGGAAGATGACGCTTGCCATAATTGAGCGGCTCGAAGACATGGGCAGGGACATTGAAAACGCCATCGAGCTCAAGAAAAAAGAGGATGCCCATGTACAGTAGCCGACGCACCAAGCTGGAGATCATCCAGAGCAGCATCGAGCAGATCACCAGCCAGCTGCGTGACCTCGTGGATACCGAACAGGAGCGCTACGACAGCCGCAGCGAACGCTGGCAGGAATCGGAAAAGGGCGAGCAGATGCAGGATGCTCTGGACAGGCTGGAAGAGGCCGTGGATGCCCTTACGGACGCTTCCGCTAATATCGACGATGTCCTGGAGGTGATGTAGCCATGTCTGCCCAGCTGATGCAAACGATCGCCCCCGGCTGGCGCCGTGTCGCCACGCCCCGCTACAAGAAGGATTACACGGGCAAGCACGTCACGGCTGCGGACTTCTCCCGCGCGCGCTGCGGAAACCTCACAAGCCCGCCGGACAGGGCCGTCTGCCTCGTGGAGCGTCGCTACTCTGAGGGGGCCGGACAGGAGTTCCACCTGCTCCTTGAGTGGCGCTGTCCCCACTGCGGGCTTTCCCGCCGGTTCAGCGTGGCGGAATCGTGGATCACGGACGGCAGGCTCGTGTTCGTGGAGCCGGAGGAGGAGAGCCATGACGACCGCGCATGAGATCCCGTGCTATCCCGTCCCCCATTATCCCGGATACTGCATCAACCGGCGCGGGCAGGTCTTCGGGCCGCGCGGGATGCTGAAAATCGACGAAAACTACAGCTGCACCCTCTACCGCAAGCGGCACCCCAAGCTCCTCTATGTGGGGGAGATCATGGCGCTGGTCGGCCTGCTTCGCTCGGAATCCACCGTCGAGGAGCTGGAGGATCAGGCCCGCAAGCTGGCCGTCCTGCAGGAGGAGAACGCCGCGCTCCATCAGGAGCTTGAGGAGGCCCGCACGTCCTTGCAGCGGGCGCGCAAGATCAACAGCCACTTCATGGCCCGCGACAAGCGGGAGCGCCGGAAAGTCCGCGTCAGCGAGGCGGACATGGCCGCTCCGGACGCGGAGATGCTGCCGGAGTATTTCGGCTGGCCAAACGACGTGAAGAGGTAGCCGGACATCCGGCGCAGGAGTGTATCCCATGCCTGTCTGGGAAGCGGATGATGTGCTTTCTCTGGACGAGGTCGCCACAGCCTTGCGACTTGACCGCCGAACCGTGCGGCGGGTAGCCTTCCAGCTCGGCGGCAAACGCTTTGGAAGACGCTGGCGGTTTCGCTGGGGCACAGTGATGGAGTTCTTCAATGCCCACGAAACTCAAGAGCCGGGGGAACTGCTGGCTGGCGCGTGTCGTCATCGACGGCCAGCAGGTGGACAGCAAGGTTTTCCCTCCGGGCCGCAGCAAAGGCCCGGAGTGGATGGCGGCCAAGACATGGGAGGTCGAGCGAAAAAAAGAATTTTTGGAGCTGCGGGAGCGGCAGCGGAAGACCCTCACGGGCTTCGGGCTGCTCTTGGCATGGGGCGAAGCCTATCTTGACCATGTGGGGCGTACCATGTCGCGGATCACACTGACGGAAAAGCAGACGGTCATGCAGGCATTGTTCGGCTACTGCCGTGAGGCGGGGTTGACAGGCGTCGAAGACCTGACCCGAAGCACATGGACGCTCTTCTTGACCAAGGTGGCCAGCGAACGCGGCCCACGGCGGGCCAACGTCTACCGCAAGAACCTGCTGGCAGCATGGAACTGGGCTGTGGACAGCGGCTTTCCGGGCTTCCGCAGGCGCATTGCCCCCTGGAACGGATCAGGCCGTTCCCCGTGGAAGCCGGGGTGCGTTATGTCCCCCCGGAGGAGGACGTGATAAAAGTCCTCCAGCAGGCACACGGGCAGGATCTGGTGATGCTCCTGACGTACTACTACACCGGGGCGCGGCGGGGCGAAGTGTTCCGCCTGCTCTGGTCGGACGTGAACTTCGATTCCGGGAGCATCCGGCTGGTGGATCACAAGGGCCGGGACGGAAGCTCCCGGGCCCGCTGGGTGCCCATGCACCCGGAACTGGCCAAGGCCCTGCGCTGGTGGCAGGCCGTCCGCCCCTGCGTGGTGGACAACGTCTTCATGCAGGAGCATTGCGACGGGATGCTTGGAGAGCCCTTCCAGCAGCGCAGCAAACTGATGCCGCGCCTGTGCCGCAAGGCAGGGGTCAAGCCCTTCGGCTTCCACGCCCTGCGCCACAAGGCAGCGGCCATAACATTCACTGCCGGCGGGCTGGCTGTGGCCCAGACGCTCATGGGGCATAGCCGTGCCACCACGACGGACATCTATGTCCGCAGCGCCGGATTGTACGGAGATCGGAGCGTCATGATGGACGCTCTGGGCGAGAGCAGTATAGGGATCGCAGCCGAACAGCTGCTGGAAATGGAAATGCCCCGCAGGCCGGAACCCCGCGAGGCATTTTGTAAACATGGGTCTGTAAACAACAGACTCCAATAGGAAAGCGCTTCTGTAACGCAGTGAAATCTTTGGCGTCCCCAAGGGGATTTGAACCCCTGTCGACGGCGTGAAAGGCCGTTGTCCTGGGCCGGCTAGACGATGGGGACGCACTATGAGGTTGTGATGGCTGGGCTGCAAGGACTCGAACCTTGATTAGCGGAGCCAGAATCCGCCGTCCTGCCAATTGAACGACAGCCCATCGCGGAAATGGAACCTACGCAAAACCGCCTCTCTTGTCAACAAAAAAATCGAAAAAATTTTAAGGCCTCGTATCCGGCAGAAAAAATGCGGGAGTGGACAGGAGGGAAGAGCCGCCTGGCACAGTCACAGGAGGCTGCATTACAAAATATTTCACATGATATCTAACCTGTTGATTTTCCATGGCGTCGTGATGGGATGAATGTTTCTATCCTGTGAGAATAGTTTACTTTACTTTGCCCCTTTGCCCGGTATTATCCTTGGGATGTGCGGCCTGTGCGCGCCGCAAGAGCAAGATGGTTTGTGAAAAAAGCCGCTGTCTTTTTTCGGGATGGGAGGGAACGCTCCGCAAGAAGCCTTCTTGTTGCCATTTTCAATACGACGTGGCGGGGAGCAGCCCGGCCGCAAACGGAGGTTGTCTGTTATGGAACAAAACAACGAAGTCGTTGTCGACCGTGCCAAGTCGCAGTGGTCCGACTTGTGGAAGAAGGAAGACTACTGGGCCATCTGGATCGGCTTCTTCTTCCTGATCGTGGCCGCATGGCTGTGCTTTGGCCAGCGTCCGGCCCTGGAAGCCAAGTTCAACGAATACGAGACCATCATCAAGGCTGAGGAAAGCAAGCCCTTCAAGACCATCGAATGGTACAAGGCCACTGCCGCCCAGAAAAACGTGCAGGCCCAGAAGCAGTCCCAGGTGGCTGATGTCATCGCTTATCTGAAGACGCCCGCCCGCTGGACCGACAATCCTCTGGATGCCCTGATGATGGATCAGGCCCGCGCAGATGAGCGCAACGCCGCCCTCAAGCCCAAGGTCGAAGCTGCCAAGCAGGCCGCTGCCGAGGCTCTGGCCACGGCCAAGGCCGCCCAGGATGCCGCCGCGGCTGCCGGTTATCAGGATGCCGGTCTGAATGATGCCGCCAAGGCCGCCATCGACTCCTGGCAGAGCGCCGAGAAGAAGGCCTCCAAGGCTGCTTCCGGTCTGGCCAAGCCCTTCAACCGCATCCCCACCCTCATCGTGCTGGGTCTGGTGCTGGGCGCCCTGTGCACCGTCGGTGCCGTGTTCATGGGCATGAACCCCGGCAAGTTCTTCGTCTCCTTCCTCATCATCTACGCCCTCTGCGTGCTGGCCAATATCCTGGGCAACCAGAAGACCATGCGCCTGTACGGCATCAACGCCGAGATCTGGTCCATCGCCATCGGCATGATCATCGCCAATACCATCGGCACGCCCAAGCTGGTCAAGGACGGCGCCCAGGTGGAATACTTCATCAAGGCCGGTCTGGTGCTGCTGGGTGCCGAAGTGCTGTTCCACAAGATCCTGGCCATCGGTATCCCCGGCATCTTCGTGGCCTGGGTGGTGACCCCCATCGTGCTCATCAGCACCTTCATCTTCGGCCAGAAGGTGCTCAAGATGCCTTCCCGTACCCTGAACATGGTCATTTCCGCCGACATGTCCGTGTGCGGTACCTCGGCGGCCATCGCCACCGCCGCTGCCTGCCGCGCCAAGAAGGAAGAACTGACCCTGTCCATCGGCCTATCCCTGACCTTCACCGCCATCATGATGGTGGCCATGCCCGCCTTCATCAACTGGGTGGGTATGCCTGAGGTCCTGGGCGGCGCCTGGATCGGCGGTACCGTGGACGCCACCGGCGCCGTGGCCGCTGCCGGTGCCTTCATCGGTCCCAAGGCCCTGCAGGTGGCCGCTACGGTCAAGATGATCCAGAACGTGCTCATCGGTGTGACGGCCTTCTGCGTGGCCATGTACTGGTGCGCCAAGGTGGACGTGCAGGAAGGCCAGAAGGTCAGCGCCATGGAGATCTGGCACCGCTTCCCCAAGTTCGTGCTGGGCTTCCTGACGGCTTCCATCGTCATGTCCGTGGTCAGCTCCTCCCTGGGTGCTGATGTGGGCAAGATGCTGGTGGATAACGGCATCAACAAGATCTCCGTGCCCCTGCGCGGCTGGTTCTTCGCCCTGGCCTTCGTGTCCATCGGTCTGACCACCAACTTCCGCGAGCTGGGCAAGTACTTCAAGGGCGGCAAGCCCATCCTGCTCTATGTTTGCGGTCAGTCCCTGAACCTGGCCCTGACGCTGCTCATGGCCTGGATCATGTTCTACAAGGTCTTCCCCGAAATCACGGCCAAGATCTAAGTTTCATCTGCAATCAAGGGGGCCGTTCCGGGAACGGCCCCCTTTTTTTCCCGGATGTTCCGGTGTAGGGTGATCCTCATGAATGACAGAATCTTCAAGATGGGCAAGCTTGTCCTCTGGGGCGTCGGCCTGTGGGTCTTTTTCGCGGTCATCACGCCGCGCCTTGTGGCCCTGAGCCCTGCCTGGCAGCATTATGACCGCGTCCAGGAAGAGAACGGGCTGGACAGCGGTGCCCTGTATTACACCAATGTCCCTGTGGTACAGTCTGCCGAGGAGGCCATGAAGCATGCCGTCAAAGCCGGGATGGCCGAGCGGCGCGAACTGGCCATAGCCCAGCGCCGGAATGCGGAGCTGTGATGACGACGCCCGTATGCCGTTTTGTGGTCAGCGCCTGTCTGGCCGGGGAATTTTGCCGCTATGACGGCGGGAGCAACGCCTGTGCTGCGGTCCAGGAACTGGTGCGCAGGGGAGAGGCCGTCACGGCCTGTC
>ULNP01013061.1_pt1 | contig 14880 bp, 13 predicted proteins | sample 1951941 | NCBI WGS metagenome assembly ULNP01 (sample SAMEA4835579, study PRJEB28245) | human gut metagenome | biome: gut microbiome; material: fecal sample | place: Denmark | collected 2008
AATGCGTTCCGCGCCAACGCCGGTACGGATGTGGTTTCGGATATCGTCTTTCTGCAACGCAGAGACCGCCCCATTGAGATCGACGAGGACTGGATTCACCTCGGCCAGTCCGAAAACGGGTTTGCCATCAACAGTTACTTCGCAGAGCATCCGGAAATGGTGCTTGGAACCCCATCTTCGGAGAGCACGCAGTACGGCAAGCAGGATTATACCGTCAACCCCATCGAAGGTGCAGATTTGGGAACGCTGCTCCATGAAGCGGTGCAGAACATCGGCGGTAAATACCAGGAGGCAGAGCTGCCAGACCTTGGCGAAAACGAGAAGATCGGCACATCTATTCCCGCTGACCCCAATGTGAAGAATTTCTCCTACACCATCGTGGATGGTGACGTGTATTACCGGGAAAACAGCGTCATGGTCAAGCCTGACCTGAACGCAACAGCAAAAGCGCGCGTTAAGGGCATGGTGCAGCTCCGGGACTGTGTACAGAAGCTCATCGGTCAACAGTTGGACGGCTTCGTCTCCGATGAAGCCATCCAGCGGACGCAGCGGGAGCTGGATGCCCTCTATGACTCCTTCACGGAAAAATATGGGCTTATCAATACTCGCGCCAACAACCTGACGTTTTCGGATGACAGCTCGTACTTCCTGCTCTGCTCTCTGGAAGTGCTGGATGAAGAAAACAACCTCAAACGCAAGGCTGACATTTTCACAAAGCGCACGATCCGTCCCCATGAGGCCATCACGTCCGTGGATACAGCGTCGGAGGCACTGGCGCTGTCCATCTCGGAAAAAGCCTGCGTGGACATGGACTATATGGCGCAGCTCTCTGGCAAAGGTCAGGAAGAGCTGATCGACGAACTGAACGGCGTTATCTTTCTCGACCCTGTGCACGGAGAATGGCAGACGGCAGATGAATATCTTTCCGGGGATGTGCGGCAGAAGCTGAGGGAGGCAGAGGCGGCCGCAAAGGACAGTCCCGGCTATCTACCCAATGTAGAAGCGCTGCGGCAGGCGCAGCCAAAGGATCTGGACGCTTCGGAAATTGAAGTGCGCCTCGGCGCAACGTGGATCGATAAAGCGTATATCAAGCAATTCATGTTCGAGCTGTTGGAGCCAGCTTTCTATGTGCGCCGGAGCATTGATGTTAACTACTCAGATTTCAGCGCAGAATGGAATATCACCGGCAAGAGCATCGTAGGCCGCAGCGACATCAACGCCAATATGACTTACGGCACAGAACGCGCCAATGCATACAAGATTCTGGAGGATACACTGAATTTGCGCGACGTGCGCATTTACGACACGATCACGGATGCGGATGGTAAAGAGAAGCGCGTGCTCAACTCCAAAGAAACCACGCTTGCCCAGCAGAAGCAGCAGGCCATCAAGGACGCATTTCAGGAATGGATATGGAAAGACCCGACGCGGCGGCACGAACTGGTTCAGAAGTATAACGAGCTTTTCAACGCCACCCGTCCGCGCGAATACAACGGACAGCATATTACATTCTCCGGTATGAATCCGGAGATACAGCTTCGTGAGCATCAGTTGAACGCTGTTGCTCACATTCTGTATGGTGGGAATACGCTTCTTGCGCACGAGGTCGGCGCGGGCAAGACTTTCGAGATGGTCGCAGCGGCGATGGAGAGCAAGCGCCTCGGTCTTTGCCACAAGCCCATGTTTGTGGTGCCCAATCACCTGATCGAGCAGTGGGCGTCGGAGTTCCTGCGTCTGTACCCCTCTGCCAATATCCTCGCCGTTACCAAAAAGGACTTTGAGCCGAGAAACCGCAAAAAGTTCTGCGCCCGCATCGCCACCGGCGATTATGATGCCGTCATCATCGGACACAGCCAGTTTGAGCGTATTCCGGTCTCCAGAGAACGGCAGGAGCGGATGCTGCAAGAGCAGATTTATGAAATTGAAGACGGCCTGATGGAGCTAAGGGCAAACAACGCCGAGCGTTTCACCATCAAGAGTCTGGAAAAAACGAAAAAGAGTCTTGAAGTGAAGCTCAAGAAATTGCAGGACACCGGCCGCAAGGATGATGTTATCACCTTCGAGCAGCTTGGCGTAGACCGGCTCTATGTGGACGAAGCCCACGCGTTCAAGAATCTGTTCCTCTATACAAAAATGCGCAATGTTGCCGGTCTTTCCACCTCCGATGCGCAGAAGTCTTCGGATATGCTCCTGAAATGCCGGTATATTGATGAGATCACCGGCAACAAGGGTATTGTGTTTGCGACTGGCACGCCGGTGTCAAACTCCATGACGGAACTGTACACCATGATGCGCTATCTCCAGCACGACATGCTCCAGAGAAAACACCTGACGCATTTTGACTGCTGGGCTTCTACCTTTGGTGAGACTGCAACGGCCATTGAGCTTGCCCCGGAGGGCACCGGCTACCGGGCGCGTACCCGGTTTTCAAAATTCTTTAACCTCCCGGAGCTGATGCAGCTATTCAAGGAAGCCGCCGACATCAAGACGGCGGATCAGCTTCATCTGCCCACGCCGACGCCCATCTATCACAACGTCGTGGCACAGCCGACAGAGATTCAGAAAGGCATGGTGCAGGAGCTTTCCGAGCGTGCCGCTAAAGTCCATGCGGGAATCGTGGACGCAAGCACCGACAATATGCTCAAGATTACGTCGGACGGGCGCAAGCTGGGGCTTGACCAGCGCGTCATCAATCCCGATCTGCCTGATGAGGCAGGCAGCAAGGTCAATATGTGCGTGGACAATATCTATTCCGTCTGGAAGGACGGACAGGCAGATAAGCTCACCCAACTCGTCTTCTGCGACCTCTCCACACCGAAAGCGGCAATGCCTGCATCCAGAGCGGCAAAAGCCGCAGGCGGGAATCTCGACAGCCCGGAACTTCACGCGCTGGAAGCTGCCGTTGGGCAGGATGCAGCCGAAGAACCGGCGTTCACGATTTACGACGACATCCGGGAAAAGCTCGTCGCCCGCGGCATCCCCCGTGAGCAGATCGCGTTCATCCATGAAGCGAATACCGAAGCGCGAAAGAAAGAGCTGTTCGCAAAAGTGCGCGCCGGTCAGGTGCGTGTGCTCATGGGCAGCACCTTCAAAATGGGCGCTGGTATGAACGTTCAAGACAGGCTTGTGGCGCTCCACGATCTCGACTGCCCGTGGCGTCCCGGTGATTTGGAGCAGCGCAGCGGCCGCATCATCCGCCAGGGCAACCGCAACAAGGAAGTACACATCTATCGTTACGTCACCGAATCCACATTTGACGCCTATCTGTGGCAGACAGTGGAGAATAAACAGAAATTCATTTCCCAAATCATGACCTCAAAATCCCCGGTTCGCTCCTGCGAGGATGTGGACGAAACGGCCCTTTCCTACGCGGAGATCAAGGCGCTGTGTGCCGGAGACGAGAGAATCAAAGAGAAGATGGATTTGGATGTGGACGTTGCAAGATTGAAGCTGATGAAGGCCAGTCACCAGAGCCAGCAATACAAGCTGGAGGACAGCCTTTTGAAGAAATTCCCGGAGGACATTGAAAAGTCCAGAGGCTTTATTTCCGGCCTTGAGGCAGATATGAAAACGCTGGCGGCGCATCCACATCCGGAGGACGGGTTTGCCGGTATGACGGTCAAAAACGATAATCTTACGGATAAGGACAACGCCGGTGCGGCGCTGCTCGAAGCGTTCAAGGATGTGCGGGGTATGGAGCCAGTGCCCATCGGCACTTACCGCGGATTCCAGATGTCCCTCACGCTGGAGGATTTCGGCAAAGACTATGTTCTGACGCTAAAGGGGCAGATGACCCATCGCGTGACGCTGGGCAAGGATGCTCGCGGGAACCTCACTCGTATCGACAACGTTTTGAACGCCATGCCGGACAGATTGCAGAATGTCAGAAATACGCTGGAAGCAACCACCGCGCAGATGGAGGCTGCAAAGGCAGAGCTGGGTAAGCCCTTCCCGCAGGAGGAAGAGCTGCGCGTAAAATCTGCACGCCTTGCAGAACTCAACGCCGAGCTGAACATCGACGAGCGCACGCCCATGGAGCAGTTGGCAGATGACTCTGCGATTTCTGCAAAGGCAGAACGCCCCTCCGTACTGGCACGGCTGAAAAACACACCAACGCGCCAGACGCAAGACACGCCCGAAAAGCAGCGGGAGCAGGAAAGCAGATAACAAAACAGCGCCGACGGGGAATTACTTTTCCTTGTCGGCGCTATCCTGCACCTTTGCCTCTTTCTCGCGGCGGCGCTGCTTCTGCTCTGCCTTTTTGCTGCGCTTTGCCTCCATCTCATGGAGCCAGTCTTTGACGGGAGCCTTCCACGGCTCGCTTTTGCTGGGAATGTTCTTGATAAGGCTGCGCGGATTCAGCCCCAGCCGTTTGGCGAGGGCGATATCTTCGTCATCCAGTCGGCAGCGCTTCTTGGCTTCCTGCCAGAGCTGATCGTTGTTTGTCATTTTACCACCACCGTTTTTCTTATTATACGGAAAGAACGAGTACAAATCAAGATTACAAGGAGGACGATTATGGAACGTAATGATATCCAAAAAATTTCTTCTGAAATCGCAAATATCCCTGTCTATAAGCAGAGCGCAGAGTATGCCATTGAGCATGATGAGCTGCCCGCCTACCGGGAATCCTTTCGCGTAAACATGGCCTGCCGGGACGCGCTGGAATCCGCGATCCATGAAAGCTACCACGACTATTGTCTCGACACAGGCAAGGCCGCCGCACAGGTTGCAGCGCAGTTTGGAATGGAGCGTGTGGCGTATGTGCTTGCCAATACCGTGCGTGCGTTTGACCACGACGGGCGAATCAGCCGTGATAACAAGGCGTGGGCGCAGACGGTTCCGGTCTGTACCGATGCCGACGAATGGGGGCATGAACGTAGCCGGTATTTTCTCGTATCGCAGGTCAATCCCGGCCTTGTCAATCTGCTTGTCTCTCGTGTGCGTGAGGAGCTGGCAAAAGAAAAAGCTGCGCCGGAGAAACGACCTTCCGTACTGGAGAAGATTCAGAAAAGCAAGACGGCGATCCAGACGAAGACCGCAGAGAAAAAGCTGCCGGGACAGGAGCGATGACCATGGCCAGAAACAGAAATGTACAGATCATCTTCTGGGTGTCCGAAAATGAAAAGAGCATGATTGAAGAAAAAATGGCGCAGGCAGGTATGACAAATCTTAGCGCTTATCTGCGCCGTATCGCCATTGACGGCATGATCGTCCGGTTTGAGCTGCCGGAGCTGAAAGAAATGGTATCACTTCTTCGCTATGCCAGCAACAACATCAATCAGATTGCGCGGCGGATGAATGAATCCGGGCGCATCTACGATACAGATTTGGAACAGGTCGTCCAAAATCAGGAGCAGCTTTGGGACATGGCGAATGGGATACTAACGCGACTTGCTGCAATAAAATAATGGGATTCTGATTCCGACCATTGTGCTCAAAAAGCTTTTGACATCCTTGCGCTTTACAGCAACTCGTGTAGAATAGAATCAGAAAAGAAAGGAGCTGACGGCAATGAGATTGATTCTGAAAATCCTGCTGGCTCCGGTTATGATTATTCTCGCGTTCCTGATCTGGGTCTGCACGTTGACCCTGCATATTTCCTCCGTGCTGCTGAATGTTCTGTCTGTGCTTCTCGTCCTTGTGAGCATTTTCAGTTTTATCGACCACAATGTAAAAACCGGCCTGGTTGAGTTGGCGGCGGCGTTCGTGCTTTCACCCTACGGTCTGCCGATGCTGGGCGCGTGGCTTGTCGCACAGCTCCATCTGCTGCGGGACTGGATGAAAGAAAAAGTATATTGGTAACGCAAGCGCGGGAGTGTAAAAGCTTCCGCGCTACTTTTTTTCAAAGGAGGTCTTGCCCATGGCGACCACGCGAATCATTCCCATGCACGTCAACAAGGGCAAGACCATTGCCCAATGCCTGACGGAACGGACGGACTACGCAAAGAATCCGGATAAGACGGAAGACGGCGAATATATTTCGGCCTATGCCTGTGATGCAAAGACAGCGGACAGCGAGTTTCTTCTATCCAAGCGTCAGTACCGCCAGCTCACCGGCCGGGAGCAGGCCAGCGATGTGATCGCGTATCAGATTCGCCAGTCGTTCAAGCCGGGTGAGGTCACTCCGGAGGAAGCCAACCGGCTCGGCTATGAATTTGCCAGGCGCTTCACGAAGGGCGACCATGCCTTTATCGTCTGTACCCACACCGACAAAAAGCACATTCATAACCATATTATTTGGAACTCCACCACGCTGGACTGCACGCGAAAATTCCGCAACTTCTGGGGAAGCACTGAGGCCGTCCGAAAGCTCAGTGATCTTGTCTGTATGGAGCACCGGCTGTCTGTAATTGAAAATCCAAAACCGCACGGCAAGAGCTACAACAAGTGGATGGGCGGCAATGCAAAGCCCTGTCAGCGCGATCTGCTGCGTGCGGCCATCGACGCGGCGCTGGCGCAGAAACCGAAAGATTTTGAGGCATTTCTGAAGCTGGTGGAAGCAGCCGGTTACACCGTAAAGCGCGGCAAACACGTCACCTTCATGCGGGACGGTCAGCCGCAGAATATCCGGCTCCGGTCATTGGGTGAAGGTTACTCAGAAGAAGAACTGCGGGCGGTTATTCTCGGCACGCGGGTGCATACGCCGCGCAGGAAAAAGACGTATTCGTCCAAGCCGTTGAAGCCGACGCTGATTTCACAGATCGAGGCCAAAATCGGCAGCGGTAAAGGCACTGCCTACGACCAGAAGCTGAAAGTGATAAAGCTGAAAAGCATGGCCGAAACGCTGTTGTTCATTCAGAAGCATGACTTCGCAGATTTCGACGCGCTGGCCGATTATGCGGATGCTGCAAGCGCCAAAACGAAGGAATTGACAGCAAAAATAAAGGCGGCAGAGAGCCGTATGGCGGAGATTGCCGTGCTGAAAACGCACATCATCAACTATGCCAAGACCAGAGATGTCTACACCGCCTATCGCAAGGCCGGGTATTCCAGGAAATACTACGATGCGCATGAGAGCGACATCATCATCCACAAGGCAGCGAAGAAAGCGTTTGACGATCTGGCGCTGAAAAAACTGCCCACCGTCAAGAGCCTGCAAGCGGAGTATTCCGATCTGCTTGTGCAGAAGAAGCTCGACTATGCAGAGCTTTCCAAGGCGCGCGACGAAGCGAAGCGGCTCCAGATTTATAAAGCCAACGCCGAGATGCTCCTGTGCACGGATGCCGACGACCAGCGGCAGACAAGAGAGCATCAACAGGAAAAATAGCACTGCAACGCAGGGCACAGCCGAACGGGAACCGTTCGATCAATCAGGGGGTTGGGGAGAGTTTCCCCAACAAGCAACAGGGAGATTTCCGGTGACGGAAATCTCCCTGTTCGTCAAGTTTGTATAAACGCAGGCATTGCTTGCCAAGTGTAACGTCTCAAGCGCGGCTTCTTATTTCGTGGAGTTCATCACTCCATGACCCTTACGCCCTATAATATTCATACCAGATTATAGCACTAAGCTCGGTAAAAATCAATAGGAAGAGGTGAATTCGCGGCAGTTTTTGAAAAAAGAAATCGGGGCACGGGTGTGAACCTGCAAATATGTGCCCGATTCCTGCTACTGACACGTTCGACTGACGGTTTATCGCAGTCAAATGCGCAGTCTGGAACAGCTTGGTGCTGTTGGTAGAATGTGTGTTGCCACAACGTTTTCAAAAAATTAGGAGGTTCTCAAGATGGCAAAAGGCGAAAACATTTTCAAACGCAAGGACGGCAGATGGGAAGCACGCTATATCAAAGGATACGAGCTTTCCGGCAAAATCAAGTACGGCTTCTGCTATGGCAAGACTTATCGGGAGGCCAAGGAAAAAGTGACCAAGTGCAAAGCGGCGCTGGTCAATGGGAAGCCAATTCCCAGCACGAACTCCCGGCATCGCTTTTCGTTCTACTGTGACGAATGGCTGCGTATGCGAAAGCCCAAAGTGAAGGAGTCTACCTATATTAAATATGATACCGCTCTGCGGAAGCACATCAAGCCGAAGCTCGGCGGCTGCTTCCCCATGGGCATGACGACCGGCCTGATCGACGACTTCACAGAGGAGCTGCTTTTCGAGGATGAGCTGGCTCCGAAGACCGTGCATGATGTGCTTGTCGTTCTGCACGGTATCCTGAAATACACAGCAACATTTTTCACCGGAGGATTCCCGGCTATCGAGATCAATTACCCCAAGCCGGGGAAAAAGGAAATGCGAGTGCTGTCCCGCGAAGAGCAGACGCGTTTCGTTTCTTATCTTCTGGATGATATGGACACCTGCAAGTTTGGCGTGCTGCTGACGCTGTTCACAGGCGTTCGGATCGGAGAGCTTTGTGCGCTGCAATGGGGCAATATATCCTTAAAAGAACAGACGATCCGTATCGACGCCACGCTTCAACGGCTGCGCGATACCAGCGCCGCCGGCAGCACACGGACAAGGATCGTGATCGGTACACCCAAAAGCGATACTTCCATCAGGACGATTCCCATAACAGACTACACGGCTGAGCTTTGCGGGAAGATGAATCCCCACAGTTCAGCCGCTTACGTTTTAACCGGCACGGAAAATTATATGGAGCCGCGTGCTTTGCAGTACAGAATGGAGAAATATACCCGCGAATGTGGCCTGGAGGGCGTTCATTTTCACACGCTTCGTCACACGTTTGCGACGCGTGCTGTCGAGGTTGGATTTGAGATCAAGTCGCTTTCGGAGGTGCTGGGACACGCGACAACGACTATCACGCTTGATCGGTATGTCCACTCTTCTCTGATTTTGAAGCGGGACAATATGAAGAAATTGAACGCCGTAGGGTTCTGAAATGCGCAGTCAAGCTTTTGTGTCATGCGCCCGAAAAAAAGCACAGGTATTCCAGTGTTTTGCCGCCTTGGATGGAGTGATTTGATGGAGTGATGAACTCCACGAAGCACCGAGTCCCAAGGCTTTTTTGATATGAAGGAGGTTTGACGTGAAGATTCTGATCGTGGATTGAATGTCCGTCTGTCCGTCGAGTGATGAACTCCACGATGATTTTTCGCCAAAACCAGCAGATCAATCGGCGCGTGCCGATGCTCTGCTTTCTTTTCCCAGACAGGATAAGTACCCGCTTATTTTCCAGAAAGAGGTGTGCAGTTGGAAGTACAAGAGATGCGGCAGGTCTTCATCGACAGCGCAGTTCGCGTCGTAGCGCGGGATGGCATGGAGAAAACCACCACCAAAGCCATTGCATCCGAAGCGAAGCTGAACGAGGCATATATTTATAAGTGTTTTTCCGGCAAAGATGACCTGCTCAGCGCAGCACTTCACATGGAGGATGTGAACTTTGCCAACCTTCTGCAAAAGACGCTTCCTATCATGCATATGCCGGGGCTCTCATGGAAAGAGCGGGCGTATATCCTCTGGAAAAAGAGCTGGGACCTTATCTTGAGTAAGCCAGCCGATTGTATCTTCTACATTCGGTACTATTATTCCGCAAGCTGCCGCGCTCATGCATACGAAACACATCTTGCGTGTTTCCAGCCGCTGATTGAAAAAGCAAGCAAGTCTTTCAAGCCCGGCACATACATGGACATGCTCATTCATCAGATCTTCTCCACAATGCTGTTCTTTGCCTCCAGAGTTATGAACGGCGAGCTGGAAAACAGCGAGGAAACGACCCAATGGGCATTTGAACAGATTTATAGCTTTGTTGTGCCAAACGTCAGGGCTGAAGTTTTAGAGGAAGAGGATAAGTAAGAAGCTTTATGGACAAATCTCTTAAGAAAATCTGGAATGTGATCAGCAGCATCCTGGTCGCGCTGGTGGTGTTTCTGGCGCTCCTGCTGGTTGGCGCAAGGGTCGTGGGATTGCAGGTATTCACCGTGCTGTCCGGCTCTATGGAGCCGACCTATCACACCGGTTCGCTGATCTATGTAAAAAAGGTAGACCCCTACACCATAACAGAGGGGCAGCCCATCACGTTCATGCTGGACGAGAATACTGTGGCCACGCACCGTGTCGTGGGTATTGTCCCGGACGAAGAAGACCCCACCGTGATCCGTTTCCGCACAAAGGGCGATGCCAACGAGGCCGAGGACGGTTCTCTCGTACATTATAAAAATGTAATTGGCACGCCGATCTTCTCTATTCCGTATCTCGGCTATGTTGCGGATTATATCCAGCACCCGCCCGGAATGTACATTGCCATATCGGCGGGCGCTGTCCTGCTGCTGCTTGTGTTCATTCCCGACATTTTTGCAGACGACAAAGACAAGGACGAGAACAAAAAGAAAAAGTCTTCCCGGCGCAAGAAAGGCGCTCATGCCGCGGCGCACAAGGCCGCTGCGGTCGATGCCGCCCCGGAAGAACCTGCCGGTGAAAGCCTGACCGACGAGATTCGTCGGAAAACCGATAACCTGCTCACAGACGACGAGGTGGAAGCCATTCAGCAGGTCGTCGAGGCAGGCCGCTTTGACAAAGCTGCCGCTGATGCGCTCCGGCAGGAGCTGATAAAACGGGAAGCGGAACGGGATGCGCAGTAAGCGCTTCATTGATTCAAGGGCAATGCCGCAAGGCTCCCTATATAACAATTTTTTAGGAGGTTTTCGCAAATGAAAACAAGAAGCAAGGCTCTGCTCTTGACCCTTTGTGCGGTGTTGCTTGTAGCCGCATCGGTGCTGGGAACCATGGCATACCTGACATCGACGGATGAAGTCACGAACACATTCACTGTGGGACAGGTAAAGATCAAGCTGGACGAAGCCAAGGCGAATCCTGACGGTTCTCTGGTTGCAAATGCTGACCGCGTGAAGGCCAATGAGTACAAGCTGCTGCCCGGTCACACTTACAACAAAGACCCCATGGTCACTGTGCTCAGCGGCAGTGAATCCAGCTATGTCAAGATGACGGTCACATTCAGCAAGGCCAATGAGTTGGACGCTATTTTTGCACCCGGCGGCGCTGATTTGACCAGTATCTTCAATGGTTATGATGCTGCCAAATGGATCGCCAAGGGAAACACCAAGGACGCGACCGCGAACACTCGTACCTACGAGTTCTGGTACAAGGAGACCGTCGGTGCTCCTACCGCTGATGTCGCTCTGGACGCTCTGTTTGATTCCATCACCGTTCCAGGCACTATCACGAATGAGCAGCTTGCAACCATCGAGGGCATGACCATCACCGTCAATGCTTACGCCATTCAGGCTGACGGCTTTGCTAACGCAGAAGCTGCCTGGGCTGCTTTCAACTAATCTCTTATGATTCCAACAGATGCGAGAAACACCGATTTCGACATCTGTTGAAATAAATCCTCATCGCAAATACCCGAGGAAAGGAGGAAAACGACATGAAGAAGAAAGGTTTGGCATTGTTTCTGGCGCTGACTCTACTGGTCGTTGGCGTTGTAGCAGGTACGTTGGCATGGCTGACCGCGAAGTCTGATGTGGTAACGAATACCTTTACCACCAGCGACATCAAGGTCGAGCTGAAAGAGACCACCGGCACGGAGTACAAAATGATTCCGGGCTACACCATCAGCAAGAACCCCAAGGCGACTGTCCTGTCTGGCTCCGAAGAGTGCTACCTGTTTGTGAAGCTGGATAAGTCCGCAGACTTCGATACCTACCTTGAGTATGTTATCGCTGACGGCTGGACGAAGCTCGACGGTGTTACCGATACGGTCTACTACCGTGTTGTTGATGGCACCACCAATCAGATCGGCACAGCCTACAGCGTCCTGAAGGGCGATCAGGTCACTGTTAAGGGTTCTGTTACCAAGGAGCAGATGAACGCTTTTACGGATGCGACTCTCCCGAAACTGACGATCACGGCCTACGCCTCTCAGCTCTATAAGAACGCTACTGAGACCTTTAGTGCTTCTGAGGCTTGGAACAACATCGCAAACAAGTAACCCTCTGCGCGCGGGCGCAGACAAGATACCAAATACTTATTTAAGGAGACTGAGTACATGAAGAAGAAACTGACCGCGATTTTCCTGTGCGTTGCACTGGTCGCAATCGCCATCGTAGGCGCATCTCTGGCCTACTTCACCGACACCAAGACTGCCACAAATACATTCACGATGGGCGATGTCAAGATTAAGCTTGATGAAACCAACGTCAATGATCCCGAGGGCGACCGTGTTACCAGCAACGAATATAACGTTTATCCCGGTGCTGTCGTGACCAAAGACCCGATTGTCCATAACGTTGGCCAGAACGCCGCCTATATTCGTGCGACTGTTAACGTTGAAAACTGGATGAATATGTGCGCTGCGTATTTCCCCGATTTCGGTATTGCCTATCCCAATCAGGGTTATGAACAGTCGCTGTTGCTTCTCGTTGATGCGCTTGGTGAAGGCTGGAGCATTGAGGGCGTTACGACCGGCACTCCTTTCCAGTTGGGCAATTTCAGTGCTAAGTTCATTCTGAAGTATGACGGAACTCTGGCTTCCGGTGCTGATACTACTGCGATGTTCAATCAGGTGAAGATTCCCGCTGCCATTGAGAATGGTCAGACCTTCGGAACTATTACCGTTAAGGCAGAAGCGATTCAGGCTGATGGCTTTGATACTTGGGAAGCAGCTTTTGCCGCATTTGATGCGTAATTCACTTTAGCACAGCTTTGCAATTGGCTGTGCTATTCCCCTCCACCTATGTGGTCTGTACCCTTCGGGGTACAGGCCATATGAGAGCACCCGGCAAGACCGGATGTTCTCATATGGTCTGACAAGACCATGCAACTTCGTTATCAAATTCCGGAGCGGAGGTTTGCAAATACAGCTTGAGAGGAGTAAGGACTATGAAGCGAAAAATTTTGATTCTGTCGGTGCTGGCCATCTGCATTGCCACGTTCGCCGCCGGAACCATTGCGTTCTTTACCGCAGAAGGTAAGGCGCACAATGTCATCACCACCGGCGGCGTGGAGATCGCAGTGCAGGAATGGGCGGATGACGAAAAAACCAAGCCCTTTGAAAATCTGAGCGGAGTGATGCCCAACACCACCGTCACCAAGATTGCGGAGGTGAAAAACACCGGAGCGTCTGACGCATGGATACGGGTAAAGGTCGAAAAGAGCATCCAGCTTCAGGGCGAGGGTACGCCGGATACCAGTCTGGTGGAGCTGACGCTCAACACCACCGACTGGACGGAAAAGGACGGCTACTATTATTATTCCAAGCCCCTGAAGCCCGGAGAAGTCACCGCGCCCATCTTCACCGCTGTAACATTTAAGCCCGACATGGGCAACGAGTACCAGAACGCCACGGCAACGGTGGCTGTTTCCGCCCAGGCCGTGCAGACCGCCAACAACGGCGATACCGTTATGGCCACCAAGGGTTGGCCCAATTCGTAAGGAGGCAGCGCTATGAAGAACAAAAAAGGATTCGCACTGATTGTCAGCCTTGTGTTGGTTATCGGAGTAGTGCTTCCCGGCACGCTGGCGCTTTCTACCGATCAGGCCGCTACAAACGGCGAGCTTACGGTCACGGAAGAAACCCAGACTCCCACGCCGGAGGTAACGGAAACGCCAACACCCACGGAGGGGCCCAAGCCGACGGAGACCCCCATGCCCTCCGAAACCGAGAAGCCTTCCGAGACGGAAAAGCCAGCGGAAACGGAGAAGCCTGCCGAGACTGAGGCTCCCAAGGAATGCACCTGCGGCGCAGCCGAGGGCGAGACGCATAAGGAGGGCTGCCCGCTGTATGTGAAGCCCGTATCTAATGCTTCCAAGCATATCGATACCTGCACAGAGGGCTGCATCGGCGAGGATTGCAAATGTCCCTGCCACCTGTTTGACCGGCTTATGGCCTGCCAGACGCTGGAGGAGATCGAGGCTATTATCAAGGCAACCCCGGAGGATGTACTGAAGTCTTTGTCGGAGGAGCAGGTCGCACAGGTGGAGGCGTACATGGACTCGCTGATGCCCGCGCCCTTGCCCGCCATCGTTATTGAGGAATCCGAACCTCCCGTGGAGAGTGAGATTTACCGTCCTACGGTGAACTATACCAATGTTGCGCCCTTTGGCGAACCCGTCACCGGCGGCAATTAAGGAGGCAGAGAATGAAAAAGACGAAGATTCTATCGCTGCTTTTGTGCCTGTCTCTTTTCTGCGCGCTGATCGTGCCCGGCACGAGAGCCTATGCGGACAATGAGCCCGACAGTGGCATGAAGATCAGCAAGACGGCGACAGCCAACGCTGACGGTTCCTATACCATCATGCTGGAAGCCTTCGCCACCGGCTCTAAGGTCATTACGGAGCAGAAAACGGATATCCCCACTGATATTGTTCTTGTTATCGACCAGTCTGGCTCGATGAACGATCCGATAGGTGGCTATACATACACGGCATACCGAACCGGAGGATATAACAGTCGCAACTATCATAATGACGAGTATTATCCGCTCAGGCACAATGGTGGCAGCGAGAACCTGTGGCACAAGCTGAATAATAACGAGTATATTGCCGTTTCCGTAGAACAGGAGATGAAATATGCCGCTATTTCCGGCTGGAGCAACATGAAATACTATGATAATCAAAACAGCCTGTACTGTCTGGTTTCAGGAGAGTATAAGTCCGTCACAGTGAAGAGACAAGAACATCTCTTATCCGCTGATAAATACTGGTATACAGTGGATGGTCAGCAAATCCTCTATACGACCGGAGACGATAGCATTCCAAACTTTGGGCAATATGCTCCTCTCTATCAGTCCGTAAAGAAGTACATCTATTCATATACTCTGAATGGAGCCACAACGGTTATAGAAGAGTCGTTTGGGGATGGGAGCAGTCCTGACACGCGGTTTTATCGCAGGGATTATAGTAGTAGTGCTGGCGATACGAGGCTGAATGCTCTAAAGAATGCAGCAACTACATTCGC
>ULNP01031991.1_pt1 | contig 14864 bp, 9 predicted proteins | sample 1951941 | NCBI WGS metagenome assembly ULNP01 (sample SAMEA4835579, study PRJEB28245) | human gut metagenome | biome: gut microbiome; material: fecal sample | place: Denmark | collected 2008
AATATTATGCTGTACGCCTCGCCCACATTAAGTACGGCACATTTTTACAAAGAGGATTTTTTAAAAATTCTCGACTGCAAAGACAGAGAAACGGCTAAAAAACCGATGGCAGATTGGATAAATTGGGCTTATAACTGCGATATCCCACAGTTTGTTAAGTGTGCAAAAACGATGATGAATTGGCTCACAGGCATACTCAATTCATTCACAACAACAATCACAAACGGCTTTACAGAGGGCTGCAACAACAAAATCAAGGTGCTAAAGCGCAATGCATATGGCTTCAGAAACTTTAAGCGTTTTCGCAATCGTATTTTACATATGTTTGCCTATCAATCAGAAAAACAAGCGACAGTTTAATTTTCTGCCGCTTGTTAAATATCTTTATTTCATTTTTCGGATTACCCCAACTATTGACAAAGAACCAATTTTGATTAATGGCAATGACAATCGTCGCAGTCGCCGATTTCACCTACGATAGGAGTTGGGTCGATACCGTTTCTTTTGTAGTAGTCTGCAAGAGCAGCCTTGATAGCCTGCTCGGCAAGTACAGAACAGTGAACCTTTACAGGCGGAAGTCCGTCAAGAGCCTCCATAACTGCCTTGTTTGTAAGTTTTAAAGCCTCATCAATGGATTTACCCTTGATAAGCTCTGTTGCCATACTGCTTGTAGCAATAGCTGCACCGCAACCAAAAGTTTTGAACTTAACATCTACAATAGTGTTATCCTTAACTTTGATATACATTTTCATAATGTCGCCACATTTTGAGTTACCAACTTCACCGATGCCGTCGGCATCAGGAATTTCACCAACATTTCTTGGGTTGGCAAAGTGGTCCATTACCTTTTCTGAATAAGCCATAACTAAGCCTCCTGTTTATTTATTAAGGGCTTCTTGAGCCTCTTGCTTTTTAATTTTTTCCCAGAGAGGTGACATATTTCTTAAGTATGTTACAACCTGCGGAATAACCTCGAGCATATAGTCAACATCTTCGTCTGTAAGCTCTGCAGAGAAAGAAAGACGCATACTGCCGTGTGCGATTTCGTGAGGAAGACCGATAGCGAGAAGAACATGGCTTGGGTCAAGGCTGCCCGAAGTACAAGCTGAACCCGAAGATGCCGAAATTCCGTTCATATCAAGTCTTAAGAGCAGGCTTTCGCCTTCAATGCCCTCAAAGCACATATTTACATTACCGGGTAAGCGGTGAACTCTGTCGCCGTTTACTCTTGAACGCTCAATTTTGAGGAGTCCGTCAATAAGTCTGTCACGCAATTTTTCAAGATGCTCTCTTCTTTCGTCCATTGTGTCAACGGCTTCCTGAAGAGCTGCGTCAAGACCTACTACTCCCGCAACATTTTCTGTACCGGCTCTTTTATTTCTTTCCTGAGCACCGCCGTCAATTAAATTCTCTAATCTGATACCTCTTCTTACATAGAGAAGTCCGATGCCCTTAGGTCCGTGTAATTTATGAGCAGTCATTGAAAGCATATCAATATTCTGCTCCTGAACATTTATTTTTACATAGCCGGCAGCCTGAACAGCGTCGGTATGGAAAATTACTTTGTGCTTTTTGCAAATTGCTCCGATTTCGGTAATTGGCTGGATAGTACCGATTTCATTGTTTGCATACATAATAGATACAATAGCTGTATCTTCTCTGATAGCGTTTTCTACATCTTCGGGGTGAACAATACCGTTTTCGTACACATCAAGGTAAGTTACCTCAAAGCCCTCTTTCTCAAGAGTCTGGCATGTGTGAAGAATAGCGTGATGCTCAAACTTAGAAGTGATAATGTGTTTTTTGCCTTTTGCCTTAAGGGCTCTGCAAACGCCCTTTAATGCCCAGTTGTCAGATTCACTGCCGCCTGAGGTGAAGTATATCTCATTAGCATTAGCAGCACCAAGGTTTTTTGCTATATTTTCTCTTGAGTTTTCAAGAATTTCCTTGGCTTTACCGCCTATTCTGTAAAGGCTTGACGGGTTGCCGTAGTACTCGGTGAGTACAGGCATCATTTTTTCAAGCACTGTAGGCGATATAGCTGTTGTAGCGGAGTTGTCTGCATAAATATATCTCATACTTGATAATCTCCTATCTATATCTATATAAAAATCGGTCAGTCAGGCTTTTGAAAACTTGTGCGCCTCGGCAACCGCCAAACGGTCGCAGCGCTCGTTTTCGGGATGTCCTGCGTGACCTTTTACCCATACAACATCAACATTATGAATGTCACATAAAGACAGCAGCTTGTCCCAAAGCTCGGGATTAAGCGCTTTTTCTTTTTTGTTGCGCATCCAACCGTTTGCTTTCCATTTTTTAGCCCAACCGAGCTTTAATGCGTTGCAAACATATTGAGAATCGCTGTACAGAGTTACATTGCAAGGCTCTTTAAGGAGTGAAAGCGCACCGATTACGGCACTAATTTCCATACGGTTGTTTGTGGTGACGGCTTCTCCTCCCGAGATTTCTTTTTCGTGCTCATTATATCTCAAAATCGCACCCCAGCCACCGGGTCCCGGATTGCCGCTGCAAGCTCCGTCTGTAAAAATTTCAACTTGTTTCATTTGCAATTCTCCTTAGCTGATGTTCAACCTATATTATAATACGCAAAATCACCAAATGCAACCATATTTTATGTTTATTTTTTCAATTTAATTATATTATTTACGGAATTTATTAAATCATAATTCTTAATTTTAAAATCTTCCGTAATTATGATTTTAAAATTCAAATATTGAGCATACTAAAATAGAAATATATGGAATGTTTACTTAAATGTAATATTAAAATTGTCTTTTAATTCTTTAACACGCTTGACATTGCTCTTTGATTTGCGGTACAATAAAGAAGATTACAATTAGGATTTAATCTGTATTAAATACGGATTCAAAATATATTTATACTATATATAATAATTAATATTTCATTTTGCTGATATGACCGTTTTATATCAGAACTTTGTATTTATTACGAATTTTCAGGCTTTATATTTTGATACATACAAAAGGAATTTATGCCTGTATTGTGTGAAATGTTAATTTTAATAAATTTTAAGAAATATGGAGGTAAATTTGTGAGTACAGAATTTAAGTACGATAATCGAAGAAAAAGCAACAGCTACAATAAGTACTCAAAAGGTAAAAAAAATTACGGATGGTCTTCTTACAAGCCGTCGCAGGGCAAGGGAGCGTCCGAATCTTTTAAGGGAGGTACTTTTAAGGGCGGTAATAAAAATTTTAAATATTCAAAGAATTACCGCAAAAAGCCTTATCAAAAACAGTTTAAACCGATTAAAAACAAGCCGTCTGTAAAGATTGCTTTCCTTGGAGGGCTTAACGAAATCGGCAAGAACATTACAATGATTGAGTGCGAGAACGATATAATTCTTGTTGACTGCGGTATGGCTTTCCCTGACGGAGATATGCTTGGTGTTGACCTTGTTATCCCTGATTTTACTTATATCGAACAAAATCAAGACAAAATCAGAGGTATTGTGCTAACTCACGGTCACGAAGACCACATCGGCGGACTTCCGTTCTTACTTGGCAGAGTGAATATTCCGATTTACGGAACTGCGCTTACTCTCGGACTTGTAGGCAACAAACTCAAGGAACACAGCCTTTATAATGAGTCAAGCCTTAACAGAGTTAATGCAGGCGAAACGATTAAACTCGGCTGTATGAGCGTTGAGTTTATCCATGTAAACCACTCAATTCCTGATGCGGTTGCATTTGCTATCCGCACACCCGCAGGCACAATTGTGCATACAGGCGACTTTAAAATTGACTGCACACCTATTACAGGCGATATGATTGATTTGTCGGCTTTTGCCCGTGTAGGCGATGAGGGCGTATTGGCTCTTCTTGCTGAAAGCACAAACGCAGAGCGTCCCGGTTACACACAGACCGAACGCACGGTTTCGGATAGTTTTGACAATCTTTTCAGAAGAGCGGAGCACGACAGAATTATTATTGCTACCTTTGCTTCAAATGTAAACAGAGTACAGCAGATTATTAATTGTGCGGAAAAATACGGAAGAAAAGTAGCTTTTTCTGGCAGAAGTATGGTCAATTATATGGCTGTAGCAAGCGAGCTCGACTATCTTAGCGTGCCTGAAAATATTTTAATTGACCTTGATATGCTTGACAGATACCCGAGAGAGCAAATTGTTCTTGTTACTACAGGCAGTCAAGGCGAACCGATGAGTGCGTTGTCAAGAATGGCATATTCAGACCACCGCAAAGTTATGGTCGGCGAGGGTGACTTTATTATCATTTCTGCCAATCCTATTCCCGGTAACGAAAAAACAGTCGGAAATGTTGTTGACGAACTCCTCAAAAAGGGCTGTAAGGTCGTTTACGAATCAATGTATGAAGTTCATGTTTCGGGACATGCTTGTCAGGAAGAACTTAAGATTATTCATAAACTTGTAAAACCGAAGTACTTTATCCCTGTTCACGGCGAGCAAAAGCACCTAAGAAAACACGCCGATCTTGCTATGTTCCTCGGTATGGACAGAAAAGATATTTATATCGGCGATGTCGGCAGCTGCATTGAAATCAACGAAAACTATATGAAAGAATTGCCTGCCGTACCTGCGGGAAAGGTATTTGTTGACGGTCTTGGAGTAGGTGATGTCGGAAGTATTGTACTTCGTGACAGAAAGCACCTCGGACAGGACGGACTTATCATTATCGTTGCATCTCTCGATGTTTATGACGGTCATGTTATCAGCGGCCCTGATATTGTATCAAGAGGCTTTGTATATGTTCGTGAGAGCGAGGGTTTGCTTGACGAGGTAAGACAGGTTGCAAACAACATTCTTGAAGATTGTGCAGACAACAACATTCATGAGTGGGGTATAATCAAGAACAGAATTAAAGATGATGTTTCCAAACTTATCTCACAAAAAACACGCAGAACCCCAATGATTCTTCCGATTTTACAGGAAGTATAATTAAAAATCTACGAAAGGAAGGGTTTGAATTGAAGAAGAAAAGTTTTACGACTATGCCGACATTTGTTATATTTTCGGTTGCAATGCTTGCTATGTCTTTTGCATCATACAGCTATGACCCGATGCTTTGCTACATTGAGATTGCCGTGTCGGTTGTAACCGCAGGTATAGTTGTCGTTTCGACCCTTCGCTTTCGTAACTATATAGCTACCACCGTTCGCAGTACAGCCGAGAAAATCAACGGATTTAATCCCGAATTTCTTGATAAATACAAAATTCCCGTCACGGTGCTTGGTGCAGAGGGCGAGATAATTTGGAGCAATACAAGGTTCAGAAAGCAGTTCTGCAACGGTAAAAATCCCGAAGGCGATATGATTTCGCCTTACATAGGCGACAAGAAAATAACAGATGTCGCCGACCACGAAACATTTGAAACCGCCTGCAACGGCAATGAATTTGTAGGCTTTGTCATCTCTACAAACGAGGGATATGTTTGTTATTTTGTGGAGAATACATATTACAGGCAAATTGTGCGTGAGTACAATGCAACCCGTCCTTGTGTAGCGATTATTACTTTTGATAACAGCGATGACTTTTCAAACGAATCCGATGAAATTTATTCCGAGGTTTCTCTGAATGTTCAGTCGTTCTTGCAGAGATGGGCGAACGAGTATAACGCTTTGTTTAAGATAATCGGCAATAACCGTTATATGATTATCTTTAAAGAAACCGATGTTGACAAACTTGTTGAACAAAAGTTCCCAATATTACAGGAAATTCACGGCATAAAAGCGGGTCAGCATACCGCTACGGTATCTATCGGTTTGTGCAGAGGCATAAACTCTCTCAAAGACAGCGAAACCAATGCGAGAAAGGCGCTTGATATGGCGCTTGGCAGAGGCGGAGATCAGGTTGCTATTATAAGCAACAATATTTACGAATTTTTCGGAGGTACTTCCGCTACTTCCGAAAAGGTCAGCAAGGTGCGTATGCGTGTTATTGCAAATGCAATCAAGCGTACGATAAACGATTGCGATAAAGTTTTTGTTATGGGGCACAGATTTTCTGACCTTGACTGTATCGGTGCGGCTATCGGTATGCAGTCGGTTATGGAAAAATCTTTTAATCTGTATTCAAAAATAGTTGTTGATAAAACAAAAACTATGGCTGAAAAGCTGATTGATTATGCAGAGAAAAACATAGGAAAAGAAATATTTATTACCCCCGATGAGGCAATGAAGCAGGTTACACCAAAGACTTTGCTTATCATTGTTGATACTCATTTGAGAAATTCTCTTGAAAGTCCACAGCTTTACGATGAATGTAAAAAGGTCATTGTTATTGACCATCATCGCAGAGCGGTTAATTATATAGATAACGCACTTGTTTTCTGCCACGAGCCGTTTGCTTCGTCTGCGTGTGAAATGTGCAGCGAGATTATCAGCTGCATTGATGATAAAGCAATCGGATATGCACAGGCGGACGCTTTGCTTGCGGGCATTATGCTTGATACAAAGAATTTTGTTTTAAAAACAGGTGTAAGAACCTTTGAAGCAGCCGCATATTTGAGGAGAAGAGGCGCTACTACAATCAATGTAAAGCAGATGTTTTCCGATTCAATTGAAACTTACCGTGAAAAAGTAAGCATAGTATGCGATGCAAAAATATACAGAAACTGCGCAATTTCAATCGCAAAGGGCGCTGACGGTGATGTAAGACTTGCCTCTGCGCAGGCAGCAGACGAATTACTCACGCTTGAAAATGTAAAAGCCTCTTTTGTAATTTATGAAAGCGGTGGTAAAATTTGTATTTCCGCACGCAGCTTTGGCGCTGTAAATGTGCAGATTATTATGGAAAAGCTCGGCGGTGGCGGACATCAGACAATGTCGGCTACACAGCTTAGTGATATAAATAAAGAACAGGCTCTCAAGATGCTTATCGAAGTTATAGATACAAATCTTGAGGATGCAAGTTGCAAATAGCAGAAAGGAACGACAATTATGAAAGTAATACTTTTGCAGGATGTTAAGGCACTTGGCAAAAAAGGCGACCTTGTAAATGCTTCTGACGGATATGCAAGAAATTTTCTTCTTCCTAAGAACCTTGCAAGAGAGGCAAATGCACAGGCTATGAATGAATATAGAAACGCTGAAAACTCAAAGAACTTTAAGATTGCTACCGAGAAAAAGCAGGCAGAGGGTTACAAAGCACAGCTTGAGGGCAAAACCTTTGAGATGAAAGCAAAAGCCGGTCAGGGCGGCAAACTTTTCGGCAGCATTACCGCAAAGCAGGTTGCCGAGGAAATCAAAAAACAGTATAATATCAACATAGACAAGCGTAAGGTTGTTCTTGAAAGTGATATTAAAGAATTCGGTTCTTACAAAGCTGATGTAAAACTTTATTCGGGTATTGTTGCAAACATTACCGTTAAGGTTTCGGAGGCTTGATTTTATTTATGATTGCAAAGGAGGGGTGACAAATGGCGGATAATCAAATTTCAAGCAGCTACGACGGACTTCATATGCCGTACAGTCCCGAAGCTGAACAGGCATTGCTTGGTGCGATTATTCTTGAAAGCGATGTTTTTGATAAAGTAATTGAATACATCAAGTCCCCCGATTATTTTTATGTTTCACTGCATAAGCTGATTTTCAAGACGATGACCGAGATGGTCAACTTCGGCGGCAAAATCGACTTTGTCACATTGCTTGAAAAACTTAAGCAGACAGGTTCGTTTGACGAAACAACAGGCAAGACATATCTTTATGACCTTGTAAACAACTGTCCGTCAATATCCAATGCCGAGGCTTATGCGGAGGTTATAAGAGATAAATACAATATCCGCAGGCTTATTACCGCTGCAAGAGAAATCATTGATGACGCTACGGCAGGCACGGAGGATACATCTGTTATTATCGACTCTGCCGAGCAGAAAATCTTTGACATAAGACAGGGTAACGAGAAAAAGGGACTTGAGAGAATTAACTCTGTTATTATGCAGACTTTTGACAGACTTGACGCTCTCAACAGCACAACAGACGACAGTATGAAACCTGTTTCTACGGGTATCGGCGACCTTGACCGAGTAATTACGGGTCTTAACCGAAGCGACCTTATTTTGCTCGCCGCCCGTCCGGGTATGGGTAAAACGAGTTTTGCGCTGAATATTGCACGATATGTTGCCTGTACGGCTAAAAAAACGGTTGCTTTTTTCTCTTTGGAAATGTCAAAAGAACAGCTTGCTAGCCGTTTATTGTCGGCAGAGGCTCTTATTGAAGGTACAAAGCTGAGAATAGGTAAGCTAAACGATGAGGAATGGGACAGACTTATTCCGGCAAGCGATATTCTCGGCAAGTCGGAGCTTTATCTTGACGATTCACCGGGTATTACCATTACCGAAATGAAATCAAAGTTAAGACGAATGAGAAAACTTGACCTTGTAATTATTGACTACTTACAGCTTATGGGCAGCGACAGAAGAATAGATAACCGAGTTCAGGAAATTTCTGAAATCACAAGAAATCTTAAAATTCTTGCAAAAGAAATGAATGTTCCCGTTATCACACTGTCACAGCTTTCCCGTGCAAGCGAACAGCGTACCGACCACAGACCGCAGCTTTCCGACTTGCGTGATTCGGGTTCTATTGAGCAGGATGCCGACATCGTACTTTTTCTTTACCGTGAGGGATATTACGATAAAAACGAGGACGATTCTCCGCAGGGTGCAGATCAAAATTCGGGTGAGTGTATTGTAGCCAAAAACCGTCACGGCGAGGCTCGTACGGTAAAAATGCATTGGCAGGGTGAGTTTATGAGATTTACAGGTACGGAGGACAGAAGTGAGTAATCCTTTTTTGACGGCTGTAAATAAATATAAGCTGATTGAAAAAAATGATTCCGTTGCCGTTGCGCTTTCGGGCGGAGCAGATTCGGTTTCACTTCTTCATATGCTTTGTTCTGTAAAAGAAAAATATAATCTTACATTATACGCAATCCATATTAATCATATGATACGGGGCGAAGAGGCAGAGCGAGATGAAGAATTTTGCAGAGAATTTTGTAAAAAACTTTCCGTCAAACTTTTTGTAAAAAAAATAAATGTTCCGTCAATAGCGGAGAAAGAAAAAATCAGTACGGAGCTTTGTGGAAGGAATGTCAGATATAAAGAATTTGACGAGCTTTCCAAAAAGCTTAACTGTAAAATCGCAACTGCACACACGCTTTCCGATAATGCGGAAACGCTGATGATTAACCTTGTAAGGGGCACATCGCTTAACGGACTTTGTGCAATTCCCGAAAGGCGGGATTATATAATCAGACCGCTGATTTTGTGCGACAGAGCGTACATTGAAAATTACTGCCGTGAAAATTCACTTGATTATGTGACCGACAGCACAAACCTTACCGATGATTACACAAGAAACAAAATCCGTCATAATGTAATCCCCGAGCTGAAAAAGATAAATCCGAGTTTTGAAGCTTCTTTAAAGCGACTGTGCGATGATGCAAAACTTTTGTCAGTTTATCTTGACAAACAGACAGATAAAGCGGTTGCCGACAGCAGACTTGCTTTCGGATATTCGGCAAAAAAGATTTGTGAGCAGGATAAAATCATACGGCAGAATGTAATCAAAAAAATTTGTGTTGAAAACGGAGCCGATATTCCCGAGCATATTCATATCGAACTTATTGATAATGCTCTTTTTGAAAGCGGTTGTGTTGATTTGTGCGGTAATTTCCGAGCTGTGGTAAAACAAGGAATACTGCGGATAGAAAATACCGAAGCTGTTAATAATTTCGGCGAAGAAATATTATTTGCCAATGTTATTAATAAAGAATTTACATTTGATAATATAAAATATTTTTTAAAAGAAATTACAGATTTTGACGATTTAACCGATAATCCGATTTATTTGTCCGAAAAAGAAACGAAAAATGCCGTGATACGCACACGCAGACAGGGCGATAAAATTTTTTTCAAGGACAGAAATATTACCAAGCCTTTAAGAAAGGCTATGAATGAATTTAAAATTCCGTCTGAATTGAGGGATAAACTTCCGCTTGTGGCAGTGAATAATGAAATATTGTGGTGTGAGGGGATAAATTCGGTTCAGACATCTTATAGTGCAGAAAAAAGAAAATTTATTGTAATATGTGAACAAGGGAGGATTTTTTGTGCATAAGGACATCGAAAAAATACTTTACAGCGAGCAGGATATTAAAAATATTGTGAAAAGGCTTGCAAAAGAGATTGAAAAGGATTATAATGGCAAGGACTTTATAATGGTAGGCTTGCTTAAGGGCTGCGTATCGTTTATGGTTGATTTAATGAGGGAAGTAAACCTTGATTTCAGCATAGATTTTCTTGCTGTTTCAAGCTACGGCAACTCAACTGTAAGCTCGGGCAGAGTTAATATTCAGAAAGATATTTCAACTTCTGTTGACGGCAAGCATATTCTTATTGTTGAGGATATTGTGGACTCGGGCAGAACACTTGCTTTTATTTCACAGTATCTTTATGCAAAAAATGCCGCGTCTGTAAAGATTTGCACATTGTTCAACAAGCCTGACAGAAGAGTTACAGATATTGATGTTGTTTATGTCGGTTCTGTAATTCCCGACGCATTTATTGTAGGCTACGGACTTGACTATGCGGAGCGTTACAGAAATCTCCCTTATGTAGGCGTTCTTAAGGAGTCTGTTTATTCACAGGATACATAAAATTACGCTTTTAAATTCATAATATAAAAAGGAGTGATTCCTATTGGACAAAAAACTGCGTAACATAATTATTTATATCACTGTTGCGGTTATGGTTGTGCTCGGTGTGGCATTTTTGATGACCAAAAATTCATCTGAAAGTTACACAACCTCTCAACTGGTAAATCTTTTTAAAGAGGACAAGGTTCAGAGTTATACCATCAACTACGGAACAGGTGCGATTGAAATTACACTTAAAGATGGTGTAAAACTTAAACCCGCAAAGGACATCGCTACAGCTGACAGCATTGTTCAGGATACAACGGATGATAATATCACAGCTACAGATCCTGACGGAAAAAATGCAAAGAGCTCAGCAAAAAATGTTGTTGTAAGAGGTACTCTTGCCGATATTGAAAGATTTATTGACGATGTTCGCGTTTACAAAGTTGATTCTTATAATTATATCAAAGGCAGCGACAACACACTTTTATATGAATTTTTGCCTATACTTGTAACGGGAATCCTCTTTGTAGTTGTATGGATATTCATTATGAAGAAAATGGGCGGCGGTCTTGGCGGAAAAGAAATGAACTTCGGCAAGGCTAAAATCAAAAATACAAATGACGAAAAGCGCAAAACCACATTTGAAGATGTTGCAGGCGCAGACGAAGAAAAGGAAGAGCTTGAAGAAATCGTTGAATTCCTTAAAGCTCCGGATAAGTATAATAAACTCGGCGCAAGAATCCCTAAGGGTGTACTCCTTGTAGGCCCTCCTGGTACAGGTAAAACATTGCTTGCAAGAGCTGTTGCAGGCGAGGCAGGCGTTCCGTTCTTCTCAATTTCAGGTTCCGACTTTGTAGAAATGTTTGTCGGCGTCGGTGCGTCAAGAGTTCGTGACCTCTTTGAACAGGCTAAGAAGAACTCACCGTGTATCATCTTCATTGATGAGATTGACGCCGTAGGTCGCCAGAGAGGCGCAGGTCTTGGCGGCGGTCACGATGAGCGTGAGCAGACACTTAACCAGTTGCTTGTAGAGATGGACGGCTTCGGAGCAAACGAGGGCGTTATCCTTATTGCCGCAACTAACAGACCTGATGTTCTCGATCCTGCTCTTATGCGTCCGGGCAGATTTGACAGACAGGTAATCGTAAGCTATCCTGACATCAACGGCAGAGAAGCTATCCTTAAGGTACATGCTCGCAAAAAGCCGCTTGCTCCCGATGTTAAGCTCAAGACTATTGCAAAGACAACAGCAGGATTCACAGGTGCAGACCTTGAGAATCTCCTTAACGAGGCTGCTTTGCTTGCTGCAAGAAAGAATAAAAAAGCCATTACTATGGAAGAAATCGAAGAGGCTACAATCAAGGTTGTAGTCGGTGCAGAGAAAAAGACAAGAGTTATGAGCGACAAGGAAAAGAAACTTACCGCTTATCACGAGGCAGGTCACGCAATCTGTTTCCACGAGCTTGCTACACAAGACCCTGTTCACGAGATTTCTATTATTCCGAGAGGTATGGCAGGCGGTTATACAATGCCGTTGCCGTCTGAAGATAAGTCTTACAACTCTCGCACAGAAATGCTTGAAGACATCGTAGTATGTCTTGGCGGTAGAGTTGCGGAGGCAATCATTCTTGATGATATTTCAACCGGTGCGTCTAACGATATTGAAAAGGCTACAAAGACTGCCCGTGATATGGTTACAAAGTACGGTATGACTAAGGAACTCGGCTGTATTTGTTACGGCAAAGACAACAGTGCCGTATTCCTTGGCAGAGATATGGGTCATACTCAAGATTATTCAGAGAGAACTGCCGCTAAGATTGACGAGCTTATTCTTGAGATTGTCAACAATGCTTACGACAGAGCAGAAACTATTTTGAAGGATAATATTGATAAACTTCATGAGGTTGCAGCTTACCTTATTAAGCATGAAAAAATGGGCGGCGAAGACTTTGAGGCTGTTATGAACGGCACTTATGTTGAGCCTGTTGAGGCAGAAGATGCCGAATCCGAAGAAGATAATGCAAATACTGCCGAAAACAAAGATAATGAATAATAATTTTTATAGCCTCTCTTTATGAGAGGCTATAATTGCTAAATAAAGGAAAAAGGGGAAAGAGATGGAACACGACAAAATTATAGTAAGAGGAGCTAAAGAGCATAATCTGAAAAATGTCAATGTTGAAATTCCGAGAAATAAACTTGTTGTAATAACAGGTCTTTCAGGTTCGGGCAAAAGCTCGCTTGCTTTTGATACCATCTATGCTGAGGGACAAAGACGATATGTAGAAAGCCTTTCTTCTTATGCAAGAATGTTTTTGGGACAAATGGACAAACCGAATGTAGAGAGCATTGAGGGATTGTCACCTGCTATTTCCATTGACCAAAAGACCACATCGAAAAATCCTCGTTCAACCGTCGGCACCGTAACCGAAATTTACGATTACCTGCGTTTGCTTTATGCAAGAGTCGGTATTCCGCACTGTCCTGTTTGCGGCAGAGAAATCAGACAGCAGACGGTTGACCAGATAGTAGATAAAATTATGTCTTATGACGAGGGCACAAAAATTCAGATTTTGGCTCCTGTTGTGCGTGGCAGAAAAGGCGAGCATGTAAAGGTACTCGAAAGTGCAAGAAAATCTGGTTTTGCGAGAGTAAGAGCAGACGGAATTGTGTATGATTTGTCAGAAAAAATTCCGCTTGAGAAAAATAAAAAACATAATATAGAAGTAATTGTTGACCGACTTGTAGTAAAGCCTGAAATTACTTCAAGACTTTCTGACAGTATAGAAACCGCCTCTAAACTTTCAAACGGTATCATTCTTGTGAATATTGTCGGCGGAGAAGATGTAATGTTCTCACAGAAGTATTCATGCCCCGACCACGGTGTGAGTATTGAAGATTTATCGCCGAGAATGTTCTCTTTTAATAATCCGTTCGGTGCTTGCCCTAAATGTACGGGCTTGGGCGTATTTCTTAAGATTGACGAAAATAAAATTATTCCCGATATGAGTAAAAGTGTGCGACAGGGCGCTATAAAAGGAAGCGGCTGGGCAATGGAGGGCAGCTCTATTGCGGCTATGTACTTTGAGGCACTTGCCGAAAAATATAATTTTTCACTTGACGCACCGTTGTCGGAACTATCACCTGAAATTATCAAAATTTTGCTTTACGGTACAGGTGACGAAACCTTGACTATTCACCGTAAATCGGTTTACGGCAGTGGCAGTTATGAGCAAAAATTTGAGGGTATTATAAATAATCTTGAAAGAAGATATAAAGATACATCAAGCAATTGGATTAAGGAAGAAATACAAAATTATATGTCTGAAATTCATTGTGACGAATGTAACGGCGACAGACTGTCAAAAGAGAGCCTTGCCGTAACGGTCGGCGGAATTAATATTGCGGATTTCTGTAAAAAATCCGTTGTATCTGCCCTTGAATTTCTTGATACAATTGAGTTTACCGAAAAAGAAAAGATTATTTCTGCCGAGATTGTAAAGGAAATCCGTGAACGACTTAACTTTTTACAGCGTGTCGGACTTGGCTATCTTACGCTTTCCCGTTCTGCAGGAACGCTTAGCGGCGGTGAAAGTCAGCGTATAAGACTTGCAACTCAAATCGGCAGCAGTCTTATGGGTGTGCTTTATATTCTTGACGAGCCGAGTATCGGTTTGCACCAGCGTGACAATGAAAAACTTTTGAGCACGCTTAAAAGACTTCGTGACTTGGGCAATACGGTTATTGTTGTTGAGCACGATGAGGATACTATGTACGCTGCCGACTGTATTGTCGATGTCGGACCCGGTGCAGGTGTGCACGGCGGAGAAATTGTGTGCGTAGGCGATGTTGATGAGATCAAGGCTTGCGAAAAATCAATTACAGGTCAGTATCTAAGCCATAAAAGAGTTATTCCTGTTCCCGAAAAACGCAGGGAGGGCAACGGAAAATTTATTGAAATTCTCGGTGCCGCCGAAAACAATCTTAAAAATGTAAATGTAAAGATTCCGCTCGGCAAACTTGTTTGCGTAACGGGCGTTTCGGGTTCGGGAAAAAGTTCACTGATTAATGAGATTTTATACAAAACTCTTGCCCGTGATTTAAACAAAGCCAAGATTATTCCGGGTAAAAACAAGGGCATAAAAGGCATTGAAAATCTTGATAAGGTAATCGACATCAACCAAAGCCCGATCGGAAGAAC
>ULNP01065040.1_pt1 | contig 14835 bp, 26 predicted proteins | sample 1951941 | NCBI WGS metagenome assembly ULNP01 (sample SAMEA4835579, study PRJEB28245) | human gut metagenome | biome: gut microbiome; material: fecal sample | place: Denmark | collected 2008
GATTGGAGTAACGGGAAAACGCGAAGGGCAACGCACTCCGACACGGTCAAAAAATGGTTCGATGCTTGTAAGAGCTTTACGGTAAATAGGCTGAGCAATCAGAGGGGGACAGATGCTAATCTGATATTTGTGGCCAAGGCCGCCTACGGAATGGCAGAAGCAGTGCCAACACAGCCAGCAGAGCCCCAGGGCATCCCGCAACAGAGCCGGGAAGAGATAGCAGCCAGACACGCCGGATATATCGGGGCGGAAGAGCCAGAACGGCCGGAGATATAGGGATAATTTAAAAGGTTAGCCATAACCTTTTAAATTTAGCTGAACGTGGGTTTGCATGGTGTGCACCTAGTCGTAACAGCACCCCGGACAGGGGTCCTATGGGGGCATGCATCGAGCCGGGGTAACGCGTCTGAGCAACCCAAAGTATAAAAAGGCCTTTTCTTCACAAGGAGGAACTAACATGAAAATAGTAATACATAAAAACCCAAATGGAGATACCAGAACAGCTCCGAAAGGAATTACCTTTAAACAATTTCAGGAAGCAAACGACAGCCATATTGCAGATGTAAGAGCAGTAATGGATGAAATTGCAGCTATGCTCTGGAAAAATGGAGAGAATCACGATTGTACGAAGAAATCAGAAGAAAAGATGTTCTACGGTGACTTTCTTGAGACTATGGCTGGCGGAATAGATTTTGTTTCCGGGAAATGGTATCAGCATCATGTCAACACTGAAAGACATCACCTGCTTTCCAGATGTCCGGAAGATGTAAACCTGTTAGATGTAATTGAAATGATTGTGGACTGCGTATGTGCCGGGAAAACCAGAAACGGAGAAATCAGAGGGCTAGAAATTACGCCAGAGATTCTGGATAAGGCAATGAAGAATACGGTTAAGCTGGTTGACGATATGACGGTAGTCAAATAATGAAAATGGCAGTTTATTTTTTCAAAAATATAAAAAAGGCCCTCTTTGAACGAGGGTCTAAAAATTAGTCTTCTATATCGGACTGGCTAAACTTAATAACGGAATCTGGCTCCAGCTCAACAACCAGTTTGCATCCCAGGAATTCCAGAATATCAATAGCTTCTTTCAGGGAAATGCTGTCTCTGGAAAATTTGTTGGATAGAGATTGCGGCAACATGCCAAGGTGCTCTGCCAACTCAACAGTTGTGACCTTCTTATATTTCATAATTTGTTTGATTTTCTTACTAACCATAGCAAATACCTCCTATGCATAAATGATAATCAAAACCGTTTCATAAGTCAACAAAAATATTATAAAACGATTAAATAAGACTTGATAAAATAATCAAAATCATTTATAATAGACTTATAGAGAAACGGGAGGTATTACAAATGAAATATTACGCATACTACAGGGTTTCAACCCAGTCCCAGGCAGAACAGAATGGAATAGAAATGCAGATTGCGGAAATTGAAAAATACTGCAAAGGGAACAATATTGAGTTATCAGGAAGTTTTTCTGATGAAGGGATTTCTGGAACGAGAGCTGATAGGGAGGGTTTGAACGACCTTCTGGCAAGTTTAGAGAGAGATGATAGAGTTGTTGTTTTGAACACATCCCGTCTTTGGAGAAATGACAGCGTAAAAGTCATGATTCATCATGAGATGAAGAAAATCGGAGTGGACATTATCAGTATAGAACAGAGAACATACTCAATTTACAGTAAAGATCCCAATGATTTTCTTTTTAATGGCATGATGGAATTGCTTGACCAGTACGAGAGAATGGCCATTTCGATGAAATTAGCCAAAGGTAGAAAAGCCCGAGCGAAAACCGGTAATAAACCATGTGGAACAGCTCCATATGGGTATAGATGGGACGGAAATGATATTGTGGTTGATTTCAACAACAATCTTGTGGTGAAAGACATTTTTGATATGTGCTTGGAATTTCAAGGGAATATGAGTAAGATTCGCAGAGCATGTATCGAAAAGGGTTATAAGACATCTACCGGGAAGGATTTCAGTGTGCAAGCGATTAAAAACATCCTTCACAACGATTTTTACATTGGTGTTGTGACTTATGCAGGGAAAAAGATTGAAGGGCAGCATGAAGCCATAATTGAAAGAGAACAGTTTAATAATGCTACGAAAATGATGAATAAGGAGGGCTAATGGTGATCGATTTGTCGAATAAATGTTTCCGGACAAGGAATGATGCAGAGAGCGAAAAACTTCTCCGTATTGCTGTTGCTCAGGGATATACACTACCAGCTGGATTAAAGTCTTTGGTAAAGCATGATTGTTTTAAGTTCGTGGGATTTCCTTACAAAACAGTTTCTTTTCCGAAATACGCAGACGAATATTCTCTTATTGAGTATGCGGATGTGTTTGGAAATGAAGAAGAAGAGTTAAAAGAGATAGCAAAGCGAGCGGCAAAGTTCTGCAGAGAACATGGATATGCCGTTATTCGCATATATGCCGATGAAAATGATACAGGATATTCTGGAAGCGCATTCGCAAGGATGCACAACGGAGGAAATCTGAAAACAGAGGTTAAAATACCTAAACCTAGAAAAGTAACACTGGAAGAAATCGAACAGCGGTTTGGATGCCCAATTGAAATAGTATCATAATTCCTACATCTTCCAAAACCTCACATGAGGTCAATTCCACAAAAGAGGGCTTCAGCCCATAATCTACAAAAGAGAGCAATTCGCTCATAAATTCCAATTCAAAAAAAGTTTCAAAAATTAAAAAAGGGGCATTAAATGGGCTTAGATAAATCCATTCGATACGGGAAGGAACATCGTAAGCCATATTCTGGCGAGAAAGCTGTAGATTCTACTGGCCGGAATCACGGGAGTTGCTATTGGTGCAAAGAAAATAGGACACACAAGAATGATAAACGGAAATTGAAGGTAGAACAGGAGTTGAGAGAACACGATGTTTTCTATAACAAGTAAAGGATATGTTTTTGGATGGGATTGTATATTAGTTCTCTTTTTAATAGGAATGGTCTTGTTTTCTATTAGCTTTGCTTTAATTGTTATATCGCGCAAATGCAAGCATATCGGAAAAATACTTGATTTTATGTTTTCTTTATGTATTTTGATGATAATTGCCATTTTTCCTATGACATTTATTGCTGATTATCAGTTATCAAAAGTTCCGTGGGAGATAAACAATATTCAAACAGAATATTTGATATCTGCTAGGGACAATAATTTGATAAATGGATATGGTGGAGTTCGTGGAATAAGAATAAATGAAAAGCAGTACTATCAGTGTTATTCCATTGGAACCGATAACAGCTACTATATCAGACAAATAAGAGCTGATTTGACTAATGTGTTTTACGATGGCACTCCTAGAATTGAAACATATAGTTTAAAAAGAAATTGGTTTTTTTGGTTCCAAGAAGATGTCCGTTACAAATTGTATATTCCAGAAAATTCACTACCAAAAGATTTTGAATTTGATTTAGAGTAGTGGTATAGGTTTAAAAGCATGAAGATTGATCGTTTAGAAAACTGCAAATGGCGTGATGATTTCACATGGATCTGCTTTAATGGCGATTCTGAAATGTGCGCTGATGTAGCAGATGATGATTATTGCCGGAAATGTGAATTGTTTGAGGTAAAAGAAAATGAGTAAACTGGACATGTCAAAAGAATACAGCACCAGATTCGATGAACTGCGCCGGAATCGTGTTGAAGTCAGCTATTACAAATACGGTCCGGCGGAACAGAACTTTGGTAGGGGAAACGTACAGGCTATTCCAACATTGGAAAAATGCTTGCAAAAATATAAAGAAACTGGGAACGGAGACTATCTTTGCGACATTGCAAACTATGCCATGTTTGAATTTATGTATCCTCAGCACCCGAAAGCACATTTTCGTGCAACCGATAGCTCGGAGAGCGCTGGCATTGTCGGAATGAGTGTGAATGAAATGGAGAGGTTTAAGAATGATTCGTATTGAGAATGTTGAGGTGATTGGTTGGGAGGCTGCTATCAGGGGCATGAGAAACCCGATGAATAGCTGGGATAAGAGCGATAGCGGATTTGTTGATTTTGAAGATTGGGATTGTGGCCATGGAATCCCGGATGGGAACGGCGATGCTTTTGTAGTTGGAGAAAATGACTTAGGGCTTATGAAAAGACTTCGTAATGCAGGGACGGATCACAGAAAATTCATGCGAATGATTACAGTGTATGTTGATATTACAGCTCCATTGTATTGGTGGAAAGAACATGACCAGCATAAGGTTGGTACTGTGACAAACAGCTGTAGTACAATGCATAAAATTCATGCAAAGAAGTTTACGTTAGATGATTTTAGTTGTGAGCATTTAAGTGAAGATGTGATTGAAAAACCATTCAAGGATATCATCAATTGTTTAAATTTCTTTAGAGGACTATATATTCAGCATTATGATAAATCAGATTGGTATTCCATGATTCAGCTTCTTCCGTCATCTTATAACCAGAAACGGACTGTGATGCTTAATTATGAGGTTCTGGCGAATATGTATAAGAACCGAAAAGGCCATAAGCTTGACGAGTGGCGTGATTTCTGTAAATGGATTGAAACATTGCCATATTCAGAAATTATTACCGGAAAGTTTAGGGAGGAACAATGAATTTAGAAGAGTTTAAAAAATCTTTAGAAGAACCGCCAAAAATGACCGAAGATGAGCGAATGTTAGCGACTCAAGCGATTGTGGCCCACAATGGAATTGAAAAACAGCACATAATTGTCATGGAAGAATTGGCAGAACTGGCGCAGCAGGTAAGCAAAAAGCTGCGTGGGAAAGAAAATGAAGTTGAATTGCTTGAAGAAATGGCAGATGTCTCCATTTGTTTAGAAATGCTCCGCTATATGAACGATATTCCAAAGTATCAGTTAGAGAATGCAATAAATGTAAAGCTAAAGAGAGGGATGGAGAGCTGTTACCCACCACTGATTCAAGATAATAGAAAAATGGGTGTCAAGGAAGCGATAATTTCACTAAGAAACGAGTTTCTGAAACACGGATCCTTATACGATGGATTTTCTGCCAGCATTGCGAGTGCATTGAAAGAATATTGGTGCTGCGGGATTCCATTTGAAACAGAGGAAGAGGTTGCAAAGAAAATTTTAGATTATGTGATTGGGGAGGAAATCTGATATGTACGCATTTAAAATTGTTACTACCACACTGAATATAATCATAATGGGAATCTTGTTTTTCTGCATGAGGGGACTTCGTTGGGAACGTGAAAAAGAATCTGTTGTCGGATTTTTAATGATTCAGATTCTTTATTTGATGAATATGTTTTGCATGTGGTATTAGAAGATTTGCCCTGTCAGGCTATGAGTTCATAAGAGAATGGTTGCAAAGAAAAAGCACAATGGGGCATTCGGAGAATAAAACTGGGAATATCCGAGGTATTTGTAGCGGATTGGTGTAATGGGAGCACAAAACATTTTGACTGTTTCGGAAAAGGTTCAAATCCTTTATCCGCTGTTGGTTATCATTTTTTGATAATTCTCCTTGATGTCCTCCTAGCGGAACGCTGATTAAAGGTGTGTCACAAGCACCGGGAGGATTTGGAAACAGAAAATGTTTCCTAGTGCTTAGGCATAGCACGAAAAATATGTTGCTAACGGCAGAAATGCCGTTTAAGAGAGTGTGTCGGAATGGTAGACGAGCGCAAGGAAGCGTGTATTACTTAGCGAGCGCGCAGGCGGTAATATGTTAAAGGTTCGAATCCTTTCACTCTCATTTTGCAAGAGTACCCAAGCGGTTATGGGGCAGGCCTTATAAGCCTGTTGCGGTATGTTCGACTCATACCTCTTGCATTTTTCCATAGAGCAAAAGTTTTTGTATCTGCGAACGAACCTTGCGAAAAAACTTTTCCAGAGAGATAAGACCATAGGCCGTGAGTAGCAGTAGTCGGCGATTCTGGAATGTTCCCGGAAGTAAATTATTAGTGCCACACCTACATGGTAAATAAGTTGGACAAGTGGTTTTATAAGAGGACAAACTAAAACATATGGTGTTCTCTGCTGTGCGGAGCGTAATTTGCTGACGAGCAATCCATATGTAAAAACAAATACCATGAAGATTTCATGTATCCTTGGAAAGAGGAATTATTGGATTTGTAAGTAGTGATGCTGAATGATGGTTCGATTCCATCCAAAATAAACTCATGGTATTGATACATCAATGTTTAAACCAGGTGAGTGGTCTTACATGATGGGCGAATGCCCGACATTGATTAACCCTGCACAGTCCTTGCGGATGTAAAAAGGGACAGTTGCCCTGTAGCTCAGTTGGGAGAGCATACATCACATGATAAGCGGTGGTTCGAGTCCACTCAGGGCAATTAAAATAATTTCGGGAGGGAAGACATGGAAACAATTAAAATCAAATATCATAACCTTGATTTAAATAAGCTGGAGTATATTGGCGGGAAATCCGACTGGATTGATTTAAGAGCAGCAGAAGACGTGGAAATGAAAGCAGGAGAGTTCAGGCTTATTTCGCTTGGCGTCTCTATGAATCTTCCTGAGGGATACGAAGCACATATTGTTCCACGTAGTTCTACATTTAAGAACTTTGGAGTAATTCAGACGAACCATTGTGGCATCGTGGATGAGTCCTATTGCGGAACTAATGATGTGTGGAAGTTTCCAGCATATGCTCTTCGGGACACCAAAATTAGCGTAAATGACCGTATCTGTCAGTTTAGAATTGAGAAGCATCAGCCTGAAATTGAATTTTTGGAAGCTGACGTACTGGAAAACGCAGAGCGTGGCGGATTCGGCAGTACAGGGGTCAAATAAGAACCTAAAATGATGCGAGGTTGAATAGATATGGGATTTGACAATGATACAAAACGAATAGTTGATATATTAAACAACAGAAAAGATATGCAACTACTAGAAAAACTGGTGGATAGTTTAATCAAATCTGGAGTAAAAATAGATTTTGGCTGTGGATTGACACGTAACTATTATCGCCCTTCAAAATTCCCGAAGTACTCGAGCACGACTCTAGGTTGGGGAGAGTGTTGTGTGAAAATTGATTTTTCAGAACACGACAATGAAATTGCAGAATCTTTAGTGAAAGAAAAAGAACGGGAGAATGGAGAAGAAATGAATATTGATGGATTCAACCTATTGCTTCAAGACTTCTGTTCGTATTGCCCGGATTTTGAGCCAGAAGTGGAGAAAATAGACTGTACTGCTTTCGGGGAAGCAGCAAGATGTGTAAACAACATTCGGTGCGTGAACAGGAAGAAATGTTCCAGAATAGCAGAGAATTTGGAGAAGAAAATTGAAAGTATCAGGTAAAGAAATTAATGACGAATGCCAATACTGCGGAGAGATTCTTCAATGCATGTTATTTCGTCAAGGGCATGGAATTCAGCAAAGAAGAACTAATATTGCAGAAATGGTCAGATGCCAGATAAAGCACGAAGAAACGAGGTGCAGTAATGGGGAAAAATAATAAGCTTATTAATTCGCTTAACTTAATAGCGAAAAAGAAGCAGGCGGAAAACATTGGGAAAGCGGCGGATCAGATGGTTCCGCAGATTTATGCTGGTATGGCAATTGCGTTGCACCGGTTATATGGGTTTGGCTATGAACGTATTAATCGAGCATTCAAGGAATCTCAGGATATCTGGGAGGAGTTTGACGGCTATATTGATGAAATGGCTGAGCTGTGTGAAAAAGAGACTGGGGTGACAGTGATTTTTAAGAAACCAGAGGATCAGGAATGAGTATGACAGAAATGACAGAACATATTTCAGGGCAGGATTTTTCTAAAATGATGAATCCTCCCTTACCTCATGATGGAAAGTCTTATATTTCTTATGGCAAAGATAATAAAGCGTATGTTTCTTGCGGCCATTGCGAGAAAAAGCAATTTCCGATAGAAAAAAATACGGTTATACGAAATTTGCCTTGGAGATGTAAGTCAAGCAAATGCAAACGTATTTTTACTGTGAATGTGGAGTGATAGAATGGAAAGAAGATATATTTTAACACTAACAGAAAAGCAGGCAATCTTAATCAAAAATGCCCTGGAAGAGTATTTCCGGATTCGCATGAATCAGTGGAGCGATTTGGCTGATTCGTTAGTCATGAAAGGAATTGACCTTTCGCCTAATAATCCGAACCACGAAAAAATTTTTGAGAGGTATATTACAGAACGTGAGGCGGTTCGGAAAGTTTTTGAATGTGCCGGACGAATTATTTGGGAGAATCAGAGAAATCCAAAGTCAGAAGAACAGCTGATTGCAGAGGACATCTGGCAAGTTATCCGGCATCAGTTATGGAAAGATAGCGAAAATAAGGTTGAGTGGTGCGTAGACGCAAGAGAACCTATGAGAGTGAGTGATGAGCCGTTGCCGGAGATGAAGAAAGTTGAGGAATGACAGTGAATTGTGAGAACTGCATATATTACGATGTTGACTATGAATACGATGATGATTGCGATGAAGAAATTGAAATTTGCATTTGCAGAAAAGGACACGAGATTGATTTTGGATTAAAAAATATCTGCCCAGATTTTAAGGAATATAAGCCAATACAATATATTGAGCAAGATACCAAATGTGATAAATGCGAGTTTTTATCAGAGTGTGAAGAAAACGGATATGTACTCAACTGTACTATTGAAATGGATAATAGACAACATTTTATTCCCGGCAGGGGAGCAAACTGTAAAAAAATGGGAGGGCAAAGTAAATGGAAAATTGGAAATTACCATTGATTATTGCAGTGGTATTTATTTTTACTTTTGGATTGACTGGATGCCAAAAAGGTGGAAATCGCATTAAAAATGAACATAAAACTGATTACAGCATCCTAATTAATTTCGGTTCAAAGTTTGTATATACCTTTAAAGATGAAGAAACTGGAGTATGGTATATTTCGACAGCAAGAGGGATTACGCCTAGATTAAATGCAGATGGAACATTATATGTGAGATGATTGAATCAGTAAGCATTTCTTGCAATTTGGGAGGAAATATGAGCGAAGAAATTATAAAAAAAATATATGAAATTATTAAAAAGGGGAATTCCGTAGAAATACATCCATCAAAAGACGGAATATCCGTATTCGAAGTAAAAAAAAGGAAAATTAAATGATAATGGAGAATAATTTAATTGGGAAAAGGTTCGGAAGATTAATTGTCGTATCTAAAGCGGATGATTATATATCGAAAAAAGGGTCTAAAAGAAGAAGATGGAGATGCAAGTGCGATTGTGGAAATGAAAAAGATATTTTAGAATACAATTTATTGAAGGGGAATACAAAAAGCTGCGGCTGTTTATGGAAAGAAAAATCTCAAAATGGTGAACTTAGAAATGCCAATAAAACCATCAAAAATAAAATAAGAGAAGAAGATAATATTGTTTTCATTAAATTATCTAATTCGGAAAAAGAGATGGTATGCAATAAAGATGACTGGGAAAAAATAAAAAATAACAGATGGGTTTTGAACCATAAGGGATATGCAAGATGTGCAATAACCAAAAATGGGAAAAAGAAAACTTTTTTTGCACACAGAATCATAATTGATGCTAAAAAAGGAGAAATTGTAGATCACATTAATCGAAATAGATTAGACAATAGAAAGGAAAATTTGAGGATTGTTGATGCTAGAGCCAGTGCCACAAACAGGAAGCTAAAAGACGGAAACAAAAGCGGATATTCTGGAGTGTACAAGAAGAAAAAATATTGGACTGCAATGATTACTATTAATGGAAAGTGGAGTTTAATAGGGCGATATAATACTTTCGAAGAAGCTGTTCTTGCAAGGAGAAAAGCAGAAAAAGAAATATATGGAATAACATCACAATAACGGCGTGTATAAATGGATATACGTAACAAGGAAAAGGCCTTCTATTATTTTTTATAGGAGGTTTTTTTGATGGAAGGAACTATGAAATGGTACAGAGGACTGTTCCAACAAATTATAAATGACGGGTTGAAAAACAAAGTAAATCAGAGGGATTGTCTGGACTTGCTTTTGAATATGAGAGAGGACTTCTCTTTTTCTGAAAACAAGGAAGTCCGGGACTATGCCATGAAAATCAGCAAGTACGCACATGAGATGGCTGCTTATATGGCTGCGCAAACCGGTAGCGGAGAATTTGATGAGCTGTACTGGAAGTATTTACTGTTGGAAGCACCAGAATTATTGGATTCCTATTGTTTGTATATAGAAAAGGATAGGAAGCCGAAAGAGCGATTTTATCAGCCGAGAAGGAAAACTCTTATCAAGGTAGTAAACCTTTTACAACGATTAGAAAATGATGAATTGGACGAAGCATTCATTCATATGCCGGCTAGAGTTGGAAAAACGCAAATAATAACGCTAGGGACAAGCTGGCACTGCTGCAGGAACACAGAATTGAGCAATCTATATTGTTCATACAAAGAAGATGCCGGAGGAGCTTTTCTTGATGGTGTAAAAGAAATATGGACAGATCCGATTTACCTACACAATAATGTTTTTCCTCTTACAAAAATTGTAGATACTGATGCGAAAGCAAATACGGTTGACTTGGAAAGGAAGAAAAAATATAAATCATTGTCTGGAAAAGGCCTTACTTCTGGTTTGAATGGTTTGTATGATGCGACAGGATGGCTAATTGCAGATGATATTCTTGAAGGTATTCAAGATGTTTTAAGCCCAGATGTCCTTAAAAGAAAACAGATTATTTTCGACAATAACCTGATGAAACGTAAAAAAGAAAAGTGCAAGGTTATTTATAACGGTACAATTTGGAGCCTTCATGATATTTACATGAACAGAATGGCTTTTTTGGAAAATAACCCGGAAGCAAAAGATATTCGATGGGAAGTGTTGAAAATTCCGGCTCTTGACCCGGAAACAGATGAGAGTAATTTTGATTACGATTACAATTTAGGATTCAGTACTCAATATTACAGAATTGAACGTGCAAAATTTGAAGAAGAGGATGATATGGCATCATGGTTCAGCCAGTGCCAGCAGGAGCCGATTGAGCGAGATGGAGCGTTATTCAACCCAGAACATATGAATTTCTATAATGGGGTTCTTCCGAATGAGCAACCTCTAAAGATTGTTTCTGCTTGCGATGTTGCGCTTGGCGGATGTGATTATTTGGCAATGCCAGTGGCTTATATGTATGAAGATGGTTCCGTCTATATACATGATTTGATTTTTGACAGTAGCGAGAAGTCGATTACACTTCCAAGGGTAGTTGATTGCTTGATAAGGAACAATGTAGGAACCGCCTTTTTTGAAGCCAACGCAGGAGGAGAAGGCTATAAAGATGAAGTTGATGTTGAATTAAAGAAAAAGGGAAGAGAAATAAACCTTGTTTCTAAGTTCGCACAGCAAATGGTTCTTTCAACAGGAGGACACGCTTCAAAGTCTCAGATCAGAAAGGAACAGAGAATTTGGGATAGTGCAGCAGACATCAGAAAATTTTATTTTAGAGATTCCGGCTATCAAAATTCTGAATACAGAAAATTTATGAATAATGTATACGGTTTCACAATGACAGGAAAGAACAAGCATGATGATGCGCCGGATGCACTGGCTTCGTTGGCAGTATTTTTGAAAACAGGGACAGGAGCTAAGCCAGCAAGAATCATAAAAAGTCCCTATTAGGAGGTAGAACATTGAAAAAGAGAGCTTTATCATTACAAAAATATGGGATATCAGCCAAGCGGTATAAGGAACTCTGCGGCTTCTGCGAGCAGTATCCGGAATGGAAGGAAGAGTTAGAGGAACTTAAACCTGAGATAAAATCGCAATGTATAGATGGCATGCCGTATTCGCAAACAAATGCTATCAATGATGAAACCTGTGATTTAGCTATTAAACGGGTAAATGTTTCAAAAAAAATTAAGATGATTGAAGATACAGCAAAAGAAGCATCTCCAGAAATGTGGGAATACATAATCAAATCAGCCTGTTATGAGCAGCCGTTCTGGTATCTTAGGGATATATCTAAAATCCCCATGAGTGAAGCTTCTTTTCTTGACAGAAGACGGTATTTTTTCTACCTTTTGAGCCAAAAACGGTAAAAAGTGAGTTCCTAGGGGACGTTATTCTATTGTATAATAGTATTGTGAAAGAATAAAATGAAGCACTTGGAGAAATCCAGGTGCTTTTATTTTTTAGGAGAAGATATGAATAAATTGAAACAGAAAGAGTCTAAAGCTGAGAAAATCTGGGTTGATATTCCGACATTTTATAAGGACAGAAAATGCGGTTCCGGATTAACTTTCAGCGGAAAGTATGTAGTGTGGAAATAAGGTGGTGAGAATATGCGTCTGCTTGGTAGGCAGAGGATTTATACAGATGCTGATACGATAAATAAGAATAACGTTGTCGATGTATTGCAGAAGGCCTACGCAAAACATAGGCAGAACGTATTAGAAATACAATATCTCATAGATTATGAGCGCGGAGAACAGCCTTTACAGCGGGCAAAAAAAGTCAGACCTGATATTGATATCCAAGTGAATTCCAGCTTGCCGAACTACATTAAAAAGTTCAAGAAAGGATATAACTGGGGAAACCCAATTCTTTTGGTACAGAGAGGAAATAAGGAAATTCATAATACCGATTCAAAAACTGATGATTCTGGTATTTCTGGTCTGAATGAAATGCTCAAGAATGGAGAGGATATTTCATTCAAGGATCAGCGAATGGCAGAGTTTATTGAAATTTGCGGAATCGGGCATAGAATGATTGAACCTAAATCATTCCCAAAAGAAGTAAAAGAAGTTCCAGAATCGCTTGTAAATATTTACACATTGGATTCCAGATTTGCCTTTATGGTATATCAGAATGGCCCGGGGCAAAAAGAAATGATGGGAGTATCCTATGCAAAGCGTTCTGGAAAAAATTATTTCACCTGCTTTACAGATACAGAACGGTTTGAAATCGAAGCAGGGGAAATAAAAAACCATTCGGCTAATATTTTAGGAGAGATTCCGATTGTAGAATATGAGCGGTCGGTTGATCGCACGGGCTGCTTCGAGCGAAAGATTCAAGAGATTGATGCGCTAAATATTCTGGAATCCGATTTTGCAAATGATGTTAGCCAGCGCACACAGGAACTCTGGTGGGGCGACAACATTGATTTCAAAGAAGATGAGAACGGAAATCCGTTAAAACCAAAATCCGGAGACTGGATTCTCACATACAGCTCTGATGGAAAGATTGCTAAGATTGCTCCATTGTCCAGCACGTTTGATGGGGCAAGTACTTTAAATGCAATAAGCTATCAAAGGACAACCATTCTCCAGGATTGCTATGTGCCAATTCAGTATGAGAGCTCTGGCGGTGGCTCTACAGGAACTGCGACAGATATGTCTTCTGGGTGGAGTGCTGCTGAACTGGATGCGTTGCAAGAGCAACAAATGACAGAGAGAGGCAAACGGAAAGAACTCGGCCTTATTCTAAAAGCAATTAAAACCATTCCATCAAGGGTGCTTCCAGCTGATAACCCGATCAGAAAAGTCCATAATAGCGATTGCGATTTCCATTTCAGCCGAAGAAGAAATTATGACCTGATAAACAAGGCTAATTTCCTTGCCCAGTTGGCAAACATCGGAGTTAGCGGACAGCACTTATTTAAGCAGTCAGAGATATTCCCTGATCCGGTTCAGGCATGGATTGATTCAAAGGATATGTTCGAGGCGATTCAAAAGTCTAAAATTTCTGAAACGTCGTCAGCGGATACACGGATTTCTGCTGATAGTTCTGACCAAGTTAAAAATAGCCCTATCTTAGATGGCATGAATACTGAAAACAGCAAACAGGCGGTATAGAATGATTACTGGAATAAGAAGTTTTGATGAACTGAATGCTATGGTAGGGCAAAAAAGAAGTGAGCCATATGAAACCTATTTCGGAGAAATGGACTTAACGGAATCTGAAATAAAGAAACGAATTGCACTGGCAGAAAAGCTGGAAGAACGATTTCTTTTTACACTGGTTTTATTATTTACGATGGTTCAATATAATTCCGTGAATTACGAACGTGCGAGGAAAGAATTTGAATCCGGATACCTAAGAGCTATCAGCGGAACCATCACTGCTGATAATTATATCAAGCAATATATCAAGAATTTTTCTTACAACATAATAGATTCAACGAAAGCTCATGCGGATGATGCATACTACTATTCATCTGACAGGGCTATTTTTATGGCTGAAAATGAATCATTGACCTGTTGGAATCATCAGGATTTTTCAGATGCAGTCAAAACTGGGAAAACCAGAAAGCAGTGGATGGATATCAGGGATAAAAAAGAGAGGGAGACTCATTTACAGGTCGGAAGAACCGTAAAACCGATTGAGGAGCCGTTCTTTGTTGGAGATTCACTTATGCAATATCCAAAAGATACTTCTTTAGGAGCGAGCAGTTCTGAGATAGTCAACTGCCGCTGCACAATTCGATATTTTTAGTTGAGTGCACTTAGGAAACTAGGTGCTTTTTATATGTCTGGAGAAGAGACGTTAATCGGAGCAACGTCAAGAGAAATGACGTAAAACAGAGCAAATTTAAAAGTCAGAGAAAGACTATAACGAGCAGAAAGGTAGAAAAGAACATGAAGTATATGAACAATCACTTTGGGAAGACAAATAAGTTTCCGATGAATTTACAGTTATTCGCGGAATCTGGAGCAGATAGCGGAGAGAACACAGAGCCAGATGCCGGCGCAGAAGATGGTGGAGAGAATCCTTCTGTAGAAGAGCTTTTAGCTCAGCTTGCCGAAGAAAGAGCCAAGAGTGCCAGACTTCAGAACGAAAAAGACAGCGCATCCAGTGAAGCGGCAAACTTCAAAAAACAACTTC
>ULNP01049657.1_pt1 | contig 14821 bp, 10 predicted proteins | sample 1951941 | NCBI WGS metagenome assembly ULNP01 (sample SAMEA4835579, study PRJEB28245) | human gut metagenome | biome: gut microbiome; material: fecal sample | place: Denmark | collected 2008
GAAAAAAGCCTATCAGAGTATGGAGGAGTCGTTTCCAAGGCGGACGGTGCAGGGGTGGTTTCTCTGCGGAGCGCCAGGATGCACGTTAAGCCCGCTGAATTACTGGAAACAGCATGGCCAGTATTTCAGTGAAAAGAACCAGCTGATGTACTTAAACAGCGGTCTGGAGGGCGAGGAGTCTGTCTACGTCACCTCGGACGACGGATTTTACCGCCTGAAGGGCTACAGCATCTATTATGATAAAAATCAGATGATGCAGGACTATATGATCTGCCGGAAAGATGTGCGGAGAGTGGAATCCGGGGCAGGAGACCGTGTGATCAGGGATTTCAGGGAGAGAATGGAGGACAGAAAAAAGGAAGCGGTCAGCCAGAGGCATACAGTCAGAAATCTGGGACTTCTGTGCAGTACCATGTCCATGGTGATTCTGGCGGGAGGCGTGGCCATGATGAACAATTACCAGAAAATGCAGGAGATGGAGACGGTACTGGTTTCTGTGCTTCCGGAGGGGGCAAGGCCCTGGGATCCGGACAGAGAAGAGCGGGAGGAGAGCGCACCGGTGATTGTGGAGGAGATTAAGGGGCGGATTTATCCGAAAACGGAGGAGGAATCGAACCGTCTGGTGGGAAGCAGCGCAGGCGGAGAGAAGGGAGAGGAGATTGTAAAAATGGAGCCGGATCCAGAGAAAACGGCAGAAATTCAGGAAAAACAGGATTTAAGCCAGGAGACAGCCCTGGAATCGTCTGCTCCGGAACTGCCTGCAGAAGCGCAGCCTGAAAGCCAGAACAGCGGGGACGGGCTTCGAGAGCCAGAGAGCCAGGGGGCAGAATTTCAGAAATCAGAGAGCCAGACAGAGAGCCAGACAGAGGATCCGTCGGCAGAAAGCAGGGAAACTCAGGCAGACGGAAATCCAAAAGCTCAGGCATCGGAACATCAGGGATCAGAAACTGCATCTCAGGAGACAAAAGAGGCAGCCGCGCCTGCCACAGACAAAAAGCCGGGCGGAACATACGCGGTGGAGGATGGAGAAACCCTGTACGGAATCTGCTTTAAGCTCTATGGAAATGTGAACCATGTGGAGGATATCTGCGCTCTCAACGGAATGACGGATATGAACCATGTGGCGGCGGGGCAGAAGCTGATTCTTCCGGCAGACGTGCCTGTAGCGGAGGAGATGAAGGATTTGGTGGAAAAATAGGAGTTACTGCGGCAGTCCAGATATTGCAGTTTGCCGCCTGGGAGCAAAAAATTTAGTGATATCTCCCACATTCTGTTGTATAATCGGAGATAGGATTGACAGAATGGGAGATAAGCAGATGAGTAATATGGACTCTATGGACAGAGAACAGAAAAAAAGACAGCTTCGCCAGAGAATGATCAGCTCTCCAGGCGGGCAGAGCCAGGGAGGCGGCCGCGGACTGGACGAGGAAGAGATTGTCAGGAATGCGGAGGCCCGCACCAGAAAGAAGCGGATTCGTATGTTCATCATCCTGGCGGCGCTCATTTTGGCGGCGCTTGCGGCGGCCTATTATTATCTTTATGTGCGCCGGTATGAAAGCTACCGAGTGGTATGGGAAAAGCAGATTCCAGCCAGCGAGAATGGTTTCGCCGGATATGAGCCGTTTGGAAGCAACGTATTAAAGTATACGAAGGACGGGGCTTCCTACATTGACAGCAGGGGAAAGATTGTCTGGTCCATCAGCTACCAGATGAAATCGCCGGTCTGCTATGTGAACGGTTCCTACGCCGTCATTGCGGACAGGCAGGGGAATTCTCTTTACATATGCAATCAGGAAGGGCAGAGAGGGCAGGCGGAGACGACGTTGCCGATTCTGAGAGCTTCCGTCTCAGCCCACGGCGTGACGGCGGTGCTTTTAGAGGACAGCACAGCTTCCTATATTTCCTTTTTTAAGGAGGATGGAAGCGAGCTGGACTGGCTGATTAAAACCGTCATGTCAAAGAGCGGATACCTGATGGACGTCTCTCTCTCTCCAGAGGGATCCCAGGTGATGGTGTCCAATGTGTATCTTCAGGACGGAATGATGGGAAACAGGGTGGCGTTCTATAACTTTTCCGAATATGGAAAGAGCTATCCGGATCGTCTGGTAGGCGGTTTTGAGGAAATGAAGGACAGCGTGATTCCGAGAGTGCGTTTCCTGAACGAGGATCGGGCCTGCGCCTTCGGAACCGGTCAGATCGGTTTCTTTTCTCTGGAAAATCAGACCTCTCCGGCGCTTTCCGCCCACATTAAGCTGGAGGAAGAAATCAAAAGCGTCTGCTATTCCGATAAATACGTGGGCGTGGTGGTGGAAAATCCGGAAGGAGAGTCCGATTACCGGCTGGACGTCTACAGCGCAGGCGGAAAATTAAAGTTCAGCCAGCCTGTAAGCTTCCAGTATAAGGAGATAGATATTGACGGGGATATGGTAATTCTGTATAATGAGAATTCGTGTGAGATCTATAATATGTCTGGAAAATGCAGGTTTTCCGGTTCATTTGATTTCACATTTTCCGCCGTCAGAGCAGGAAAAATGGAGAACGAGCTTATTTTCACCGGAGGGGACACTGTCAGAAGCATCCGGCTGAAATAAACGATATACCCAAACACCAAACTAATTTTCAGGAGGTTATACAAATGAACCAGATTGATACTCTCTCTATCAACGCTGTCAGAATTTTAGCTGCCGACGCAATCCAGAAGGCAAATTCCGGCCATCCGGGCCTTCCTCTGGGCTGCGCGCCTATTGGCTACGAGCTTTGGGCGCATCATTTAAACTACAATCCGTCCAATCCGGACTGGGCCAACAGAGACCGCTTTATCCTGTCCGGCGGCCATGGCTCCATGCTTCTCTATTCCCTTCTTCACCTGTTTAAGGTAGGAGATCTGACAAAGGAGGATCTGATGAACTTCCGCCAGGTTGGTTCTAAGACTCCTGGACATCCGGAGTACGGCCATACGGTAGGCGTGGAGGCCACTACAGGACCTCTTGGTGCAGGAATGGGTATGGCAGTAGGTATGGCTATGGCAGAGGCACATCTGGCCAGCGTATTCAACAAGGAAGAATATCCGGTGGTAGATCATTATACCTACGTGCTGGGCGGAGACGGCTGTATGATGGAGGGAATTTCCTCTGAAGCTTTCTCACTGGCGGGAACTCTGGGACTTTCCAAGCTCATCGTGCTCTACGATTCCAACCGCATTTCCATTGAGGGAAGCACAGACATTGCGTTCCGTGAGAATGTGGAGGAGCGTATGCGCGCCTTTGGATTCCAGACGATTACCGTGGAGGATGGCAATAACATTGATTCTATTGCTATGGCTATCGAGGCTGCCAAGCAGGATACAGAGCGTCCTTCTTTCATTACTATTAAGACAGAGATCGGTTATGGCTGCCCGGCTAAGCAGGGCAAGGCAAGCGCTCACGGCGAGCCGCTGGGAGCAGAGAACGTGAAGGCTCTCAGAGAGACCTTAAACTGGCCTTACGAGGAGGCATTCTTCGTACCGGAGGAGGTTTACAGACATTTCGACGAGCTGTCTAACGAGAAGGCAGAGGCAGAAGCTGCATGGAATGTGATGTTTGCCGCTTACTGTGAGGAATATCCGGAGATGGAGAAGCTGTGGAACCAGTATCATAACGGTACAGCTGAGGATCTGTTAAACGATGATTCCTACTGGGCAGCACAGGAGAAGGCAGAGGCTACCCGTTCTCTTTCCGGAAAGATTATCAATGTATTAAAAGACAGACTTCCGAACCTGATCGGAGGAAGCGCAGATCTGGCGCCTTCCAACAAGACTTATATGGATGGAAAGGGAGATTTCTCTAAAGAGGACAGAAGCGGAAGAAATCTTCACTTCGGCGTAAGAGAGCTGGCTATGGCCGCTATCGGAAATGGTATGGCTCTTCACGGAGGTTTAAAGCCATATGTGGCTACTTTCTTCGTATTCAGCGATTATGTGAAGCCTATGGCCCGTCTGTCCGCGCTGATGGGAACTCCGCTTACCTATGTGTTTACCCATGACAGCATTGGAGTAGGCGAGGACGGCCCGACCCATGAGCCTATCGAACAGCTGGCAGCTCTTCGGGCAATGCCGAACTTCCATGTGTTCCGTCCATGCGACGCCACAGAGACACAGGCCGCATGGTACAGCGCTGTTACATCTAAGAGCACTCCGACAGCCTTAGTTCTTTCCAGACAGAATCTGGAGCCGATGAAGGGCAGCAGTAAGGAGGCATTAAAGGGCGGCTATGTGCTGGAGGACTGCGAGGGAACTCCGGATGTCATCCTGATTGCCACAGGTTCTGAGGTAGGACTGGCAGTGAAGGCAAAGGCAGAGCTTGAGAAGGACGGAATGAAGATCCGCGTGGTATCCATGCCTTGTATGGATCTCTTTGAGGAGCAGAGCGCCGAGTACAGAGAGTCTGTACTTCCGAAGGCAGTGAGAAAGAGAGTGGCTGTGGAGGCCCTTGGAAGCTTCGGATGGGAGAGATATACAGGACTCGACGGAGCCATCGTCTCCATGAAGGGCTTTGGAGCCAGCGGCCCGGCGGCAGAGCTGTTCGAGAAGTTTGGATTTACTGTTGAGAACGTGGTCAATACAGTGAAGAGCCTGTAAGGAGACTGCAGAGTCAGCAGGTATGAACATTGTGATGCTCAGATAGTCAGATAAAATAAAAAAGAAATAGAGAAAAGGACGTTTTCCAGCTTTGATGTGAGAAGCTGGGGAACGTCCTTTTTTTACTTAAATATAGAGGTCTTAATCATATATCTGCCGCGTTTCACGTTCCAGTCCCAGATAAGTCTGCCGGAGTACTTCTCCTAAAGCCGCTGCTGCTTTGGAACGGTAGCCTCCAGATGGGTAAATCAGGGCCAGATCTAAAAATACGCCCTTTCTGCCGATTTTCAGATACTGTGCCGATTCATGAGCCGGAATACAGGAGCGGTAGGTGGCGGCCAGCCCCAGCCCGGCTCTGGCCATAGCGGCGGCCATGGGGGCGGAAACCTGGGAGCTGGCTGCAGCCGGCTCTACGCCGGCCTTTAAAAGCTCCCTGCGAAGCATTTTTCCCAGAACTGTGCCAGGAGAACCGAGAATGTAGGTGAAATCTTTTGTGTCCTTCAGATCGATCCAGTATTCGCCGGAGTGTTGGCCGCAGGGATGGGCGAAGGCCATGACAGGATGGTTTACAGACGCGGCCAGGACGATTTCGTCCTTCATCAGAAAATCGCAGCTGTGCCTGATTTTTTCCGATGGAGCGGCAATCAGGGCAATGTCCAACAGGCCTTTTAAAATCCGATCCTCCAGATCCCAGCTGTCCAGCTCTGTGATTTCCACCTGAATCTGCGGATAGGAGGCGTGAAACTGCTTCAGGGCAGGGGGAAGAAGGTAGGTTCCGCGGAAAGAACTGATGCCGAATTCTACCCGGCCTCCGTTCAGTCCTTCAATATCCCAGACCTCGCTCTGGGCCAGGCGGTAGTGATTTAAAATCTGCCTGGCATGAGAGATAAACACACTTCCTGACGGAGTGGGGCGTACTCCGCGGGAGGTGCGCACAAAAATAGGCGTTCCCAGTTCTGATTCATATAAAGAAAGAGCCTGGCTCAGGCTTGACTGAGCCATGAACAGCTTTTCAGCGGCGGCAGAGATGCTTCCTGCATCTGCAATCGCAACAATATAATTGAGTTCTTTCATATCCATAGAGTAGTCTCCCCCTGTTTTGATATTGTTTTTTCCGATGGATTCTATTAAAAAATCTGTCTTTCTCCGATGATATAACTCAGTGTATAATAAAAAACGTCTAAAAGCAATCCGGATTTATTATCAAAAATATACAATGTGCATTACAAGAGAGGAAGGGAAAACATGAGCAGCAATCTGATGAAAGGCGTGATTGATATGCACGTCCATTCTAATCCCGATTTACGGCTCAGAGCGTATGATGATTTTGAGCTGATGGAAGCTGGGATCAGGGCGGGAGCCAGAGGAATCGTGATTAAAACCCACCAGGGAAGTACGGCAGAGAGAGCCTATCTGTGCAACCGGTACAATGAGAGAGTCCATGGAGGCACCAATGATTTTACCATGTTCGGAAGCATTACCTTGAACCGCGTGGTAGGGGGAATCAACCCGAAAGCGGCGGAGACTGCGCTTAAACTGGGAGCGAAGGTTGTATGGCTGCCCACGCAGTCAGCCAGAAACCACATGGAAAAGGTGGGGCAGGATGCCAGCCAGTGCGCGGAAGTGGTGAGAGACGGAAAAATCGTGCCGGAACTTTCAGATATTTTCCAGCTGGTGAAGGATTTCGACGCAGTGTTAGGAACTGCCCATATTTCTCCCAAGGAAGCCTTTATCGTAGTGGAGGAGGCCAGAAATGCGGGAATCAAAAAGATTGTCCTGACACATCCGGAGTGGTGGATTGTGGACATGAGCCTGGAGGACCAGATCCGCATGGTAAAGGATTATGACATTATTTTAGAGCGGTGTTACGCCCAAAATATGGGAAACGGCCGATATAAGAGTAATCTTCAGGATAACCTGGACATGGTGAAGGAAGCCGGATATAAAAATGTGATGGTGTCCACAGACGGCGGACAGACGGAGAATCCCCACTGGGAGCTGGCTCTTGCAGAGTATATCCAGTTCCTGTTAGATGGAGGAATTTCCAGAGATGAGGTTTACTATATGACCCACACGATCCAGAGACAGCTTCTGGGAATCAGAGAGGAGGAGTAATCATGCTCAGCATACTGCTTGTAGCTTCAATCGCCCTGGCGGTCGTTCTGGGATATAAGACGCAGATTAACACAGGCTTTTTCTGTATGGCCTTTGCCTACCTTTTAGGCTGTTTTGGCCTTGGGATGAGTACAAAGGAGCTGGTGGCCTGCTGGCCGACCAGCACCATGTTTGTTATTTTAAGCGTTTCACTGTTTTATAACTTTGCGGCAGTAAACGGAACCCTGGAAAAAGTGTCGTCCCACCTGCTTTATACATGCAGGAAATTTCCGGGAATGCTTCCATTCGCTTTATTTTTCGTGGCAGTAGTCCTTTCTATAATGGGAGCGGCGTATTTTACGGTACTGGCATTTCTGGCTCCTATTACCATGCTGATCTGCGAGGAAGCGAAGATGGATAAGCTTACGGGAGCGGTGGCTATTAACTGCGGCGCTCTGGCAGGCGGAAACTTTTCCACAGCGGCCTTAGGCGTGGTGTTCAGAGGCCTGATGGAGACTGCCTACGAGGCGGAACCGGCCCTTGCGGCGCCTGATTCCTTTACAGAGGAAATGAAGATTTTTGCATTCTCTATTGTATTTTCCCTGATTCTTATCAGCGTGTTCCGCTTTGGTTTCCGTTCCAACCGCGGAATTGGAAAAGGAGTTGTATTTGAAAAACCGGCGGCGTTTGAGAAGGATCAGAAGCTGACCTTATATCTGATGCTGGCCATGATGGCAGTTGTGCTTGTATTCCCGCTTTTAAAGCTGGCGCTTCCTCAGAATACTCTGGTGGGCGTCATCAGCGGAAGAATTGACGTAGGCCTGGTTGCCGTCTGCTTTGCAGTAGCTGCTCTTTTACTGAAGCTGGCTCCTCAGAAAGAGGTGATTGCCCGCATTCCATGGAATACGATTTTAATGATTGCAGGAGCCGGAATGCTGATTGCGGTAGCGGTAAAGGCAGGAACAATCGAGGCGCTTTCCGCCTGGATCGGATCGAACGTGCCGACGCCTATGGTGCCGCTGGCCTTCAGCTTTGTAGGCGCTTTTATGAGTTTCTTCAGCTCTACCACAGGAGTAGTAGCGCCGGCCCTGTTCCCGTTAATTCCTCCGCTGGCGGCGGCCACAGGCTTAAATCCTGCCGCGCTGTTTGCCTGCACGGTGCTTGGAGCCCAGAGCAGCGCCATCAGCCCGTTTTCTTCCGGCGGCAGCCTGATTTTAGGCTCTGTAGGAAGTGAGGAGGACAGAAACCACCTGTTCAACCGCCTGTTGTTTATCGCAGTTCCAGTCAGCGTGATCTGCTGCGCCGTTTACAACCTGGCAGTAGCTGAACTTTTGTAGAGATTTGGTAGAGAAATAGGACGGAAAAAGAAAGACCGGCTCTGGAGGGCTGGCAGAAGGGAGACAGATCATGAAAAAGACAGTCACAGTATTTCGGGGAGACGGAATCGGTCCGGAATTAGTGGACAGCGTATTAAAAATTTTGGAGGCGGCTGGCGCGCCCCTGGATTACGAATTGTTTGACGTAGGTGAAAATGAATGGAAGAGAAGCGGAAGCCTGATTCCGGAGGCAGCCTGCCGCTCTTTTGAGAGAACGAAGGTGCTGTTAAAATCTCCCATTACAACGCCGGTAGGAACGGGATTCCGCTCCCTGAACGTGACGCTCAGAGGAATGTACGACTTATATGCCAACATTCGTCCGGTCCGCTCTAATGCTGCAGTCCATACGCCGTTTCATGATGTAGATATTGTGATTTTCAGGGAAAATACAGAGGGCCTTTACGTGGGACAGGAAGAACAGATAGATGAAAATACCGTTCATGCCGTTAAGATTGTCACCAAAAAGGCCAGCGAGCGGATTATCCGCGACGCCTTTGAATATGCGGCGCTTCATGGAAGAAAAAAAGTGACCTGCGTCCATAAGGCGAACATCCTGAAGAAGTCGGACGGAATGTTCCTGTCCATTTTCCGGGAGATAGCCGGGGAGTATCCTCAGATTGAGGCAGATGACAAGATTATTGACAACACCTGTATGCAGCTGGTGATGAATCCGAACCAGTTTGATGTGATGGTCATGCAGAATCTGTACGGAGATATTATTTCCGATCTGTGCAGCGGCCTAATCGGAGGCCTGGGACTGGTTCCATCCAGCAATATTGGAACAGAGTATGCCATGTTCGAGGCAGTACATGGAAGCGCGCCTGATATTGCAGGAAAGAATCTGGCCAATCCCACAGCTTTTCTCTGGTCAGCCTGCATGATGTTAGAGTATATTGGCGAAACGGAGTGCGCCGCCAGGATCAGGGAGGCGGTGGACGAGGTGCTTCAGGAGGGGATCTGCCTGACAAAGGATCTCCGCGGAACTGCTTCCACAAGCGAATACACAGAAGAGATTATTAAAAAACTTCAGAAATAATGTCTGAAACGGAAAGCCAAGGAGCCGCCCACTGACCAAGTGCCGGCCCCTTGGCTTTTTGGCGCGCTGATTCCAGTGAGCAGATTCCAGCGCGTAGATTCCAGCGCCTGACTGACGCCGGTACGGCAAACGCACCTTGCAAATAAAACACGGTTCTTGTATACTGGAAAACAGAAAACAAAGATAAAGGCATTATAGATAAAGGAGCTTTTTAATGGGAAAAAAATGTATCGGAATCGACGTAGGAGGAACAACGGTAAAGCTTGGTCTGTTTGAGATGGACGGAACCCTGATGGAGAAGTGGGAGATTCCCACCAGGAAGGAGGAGGACGGGGCGTTTATCCTTCCTGACGTAGCGGCCTCTGTGAAGGAGAAGCTTTCAGAGAGAGGCCTTTCTCTTTCTGACCTGGCCGGAGCAGGACTTGGCCTTCCGGGGCCAGTGATGCCGGACGGCTTCGTAGGCGTGTGCGTAAATCTGGGCTGGAAGAATAAGAATCCGCAGAAGGAGCTGAGCGCCCTGTTAGACGGCGCTTTAGTCAGAACAGGAAACGACGCCAACGTGGCCGCTCTGGGAGAGATGTGGCAGGGCGGAGGAAAAGGCTTCAGCGATATTGTCATGGTGACTCTGGGAACCGGCGTAGGCGGCGGCGTGATTCTCGATAAGAAGATAGTCGCAGGAAAGCACGGAACCGGCGGCGAGATCGGACATCTGCGCATCCGCGAAGGGGAGAAGGAGCCGTGCAACTGCGGCGGCTATGGCTGTCTGGAGCAGGTGGCCTCCGCCACGGGAATCGCCAGGGAAGCCAGAAGAGCCATGGAGCAGGACAGCTCTGACACAGAGATGAGAAAATTCGGCGCAGATATCACTGCCAAGGACGTGCTGGACTGCGCGAAGGCCGGAGACGCCATGGCCTGCCGCGTGATGGATACCGTATTCTACTACCTGGGCTGGGCTCTGTCCGTTGTGTCCATGACCGTAGATCCGGAGGTGTTTGTCATCGGAGGAGGCGTGTCCAGGGCAGGCAGCTTTCTGACAGAGGGAATCAGGAAATATTTCGACCAGTTTACCACCCTTTCTGACCAGAAGGCGGAGATCACCCTTGCGCAGCTGGGCAACGACGCCGGAATTTACGGGGCGGCCAGACTGATTCTGGACTAGGAACGGAGAGAAAACAGGCTCAGGCAGAAAACAGCCCTGAGAAATGAGGAGTCCCCGGCATCCGAAGATGACCGGGGGAATTATGAAAAATCTATATGCAAATCGGATAAAAAAATGATTTGTACGCTTTATTTTTTATACAATTAGTATAAAAAATAATTGTGAATAAATTATGAATAGCATATTAACAATGTATGAAACATAGGCGGAGGAAACCATATGAGCGACAGCAAAAAGCGAAAAACCATTGTCATTGGACATAAGAATCCAGATACGGATTCCATCTGTTCTGCCATCTGCTACGCCAATCTGAAGCGCATCCTGACAGGAGAGAAATTTACCCCGGCCAGAGCCGGCCACGTCAATTCGGAGACACAGTACGTACTGGACTATTTTGGAGTGGAAGCCCCCAAGCTTATTGAAAACGTGCGGACTCAGGTGAAGGATATTGAGATCCGGGAGACAGCGGGCGTTCAGAAGAATATTTCCCTGAAAAAGGCCTGGAATCTGATGCAGGACAATACGGTGGTGACTCTGCCGGCTGTGACAGAGGACAATATCCTGGAGGGGCTGATCACAGTAGGAGACATTACCAGATCCTACATGAACGTCTACGACAGCAGCATTCTCTCCAAGGCCTGCACCCAGTATTCCAATATTCTGGAGACTCTGGAGGGAGCTTTGGTGGTAGGCGATGAGAACGCCTACTTTGATCAGGGAAAGGTGCTGGTAGCAGCCGCCAATCCTGACATGATGGAGTATTACATTGAGAAGAACGATCTGGTGATTCTGGGAAACCGCTATGAATCCCAGCTGTGCGCCATTGAGATGGAAGCCAGCTGCATTATTGTCTGCGAGGGAGCGGGCGTGTCCATGACCATTAAAAAGCTGGCCCAGGAGAGGGGATGCACCGTGCTCACCACGCCCTACGATACCTACACAGCGGCCCGCCTGATTAACCAGAGTATGCCCATCAGCTACTTTATGACAAAGGATAACCTGATTACCTTTGGAACCGACGATTTTATCGACGATATCAGGGATGTGATGGCAAGCAAGCGCCACCGGGATTTCCCGATTCTCGATAAGGACGGAAAGTATAAGGGCATGATTTCCCGCCGGAACCTTTTAGGAGCCAGGGGAAAGAACCTGATTTTAGTGGATCACAACGAGAGAAGCCAGGCGGTGGAGGGCATGGACAGCGCCAACGTGCTGGAAATCATCGACCACCACAGGCTGGGAACCGTGGAGACCATGTCCCCGGTATTCTTCAGGAATCAGCCCCTGGGATGTACGGGAACCATTATCTATCAGATGTACAACGAAAATAAGGTGGAGATCGACAGAAAGACAGCCGGGCTTTTATGTAGCGCCATCATTTCCGATACCCTTTTATTCCGCTCCCCGACCTGCACGCCCATGGACCAGGCGGCGGCCCTGAATCTGGCCCAGATCGCGGGAATTGACGCGGAGGAATTTGCCAAGGAGATGTTTGAAGCCGGAAGCAAGCTGAAGGGAAAGACAGATTCCGAGATCTTTTATCAGGATTTCAAGCGTTTTACCGCCGGGAAGCTGACCTTCGGAGTGGGCCAGATTACCTCCTTAAACGCGGAGGAGCTGGAGAAGCTGAGAGAGCGTCTGTTAAAGTACATCGGCGAGGCCAGACAGGAGCAGAAGGTGGATATGATGTTCTTTATGATGACAAATATCTTAGAGCAGTCCACAGATTTGATCTGCGACGGACAGGGTGCGGAACAGCTGGCCGCCGCTGCCTTTCATTTAAGGGAGGCCGCCAACGTGGTGAAGCTGCCGGGCGTCGTTTCCAGAAAGAAGCAGCTGATTCCGGGGCTGATGATCGCCACAGAACAGTAGAAAAAGGAGAGATTTATGTCAAAACAGGACTGGAAGCCGGGAAATATGCTGTATCCTGTGCCGGTAATTATGGTAAGCTGCCAGAAGGAGGGCGGGAAGCCCAACATTATCACAGCGGCCTGGTGCGGGACCACTTGTTCCTCCCCGGCCATGCTCTATGTGTCCATCCGGCCGGATCGCTATTCCCACCACATTATTAAAGAGACAGGCGAGTTCGTGGCCAATCTGGTGACAGAGGATCTGACCTTTGCCACCGATTACTGCGGCGTAAAATCAGGCCGGGATACAGATAAATTCAAGGATATGAAGCTGACGCCTCTCAAATCAAAGAAGGTACGGTGTCCGGGTATTGAGGAAAGTCCTGTGAACCTGGAGTGCCGGGTGACGCAGATCATTCCGCTGGGAAGCCACGACATGTTTCTGGCAGAGATTGTCAATGTGACGGTGGACGAGAAATATATGGACGAGACAGGCCGGTTCCATCTGAACGAGGCCGGGCTGGTATCCTATTCCCACGGGGAATATTTTAAATTAGGTAAAAAACTCGGAAAATTCGGATATTCTGTGCAGAAGAAAAAAAGCGGGAAGAAAGCGGGAGAAAAGCGTGGAAGCCAGCCTGAGAAACAGAAGGCTCCGCTGAAAAACAGAGCAAACGGAGGAACTGCGCGGAAAGACAGAGGAAAAGCAGGAAGCGACAGGAGAGACAGGAAATGAGAGAACAGAAAAAGGCGGACAACGTAACGCTCATCGGAATGCCGGCGGCCGGTAAGAGCACAGTGGGAGTGCTTTTGGCCAAGCGTCTGGGGTATTCCTTTGTGGACGTAGATATTGTGATCCAGGAGCAGGAAAAGCGGCTGTTAAAGGAGATCATCGCCCAGGAGGGGATGGACGGCTTTATGGCGGTGGAAAACCGTGTGAACGCGGCTCTGCAGGCAGAGCAGAGCGTCATTGCCCCGGGAGGCAGCGTGATCTACGGAGCGGAGGCCATGGCCCATTTAAAAGAAATCGGCCTGGTGGTCTATCTGAAAATCAGCTATGAGGAGCTGACGAAGCGCCTGGGAAATATTGTAGACCGAGGTGTAGTGTTAAAGGAGGGCATGACCTTAAAGGATCTCTATGAGGAGCGGGCCGCCTACTTTGAGCGGTATGCGGACATTACCATAGACGAGGAGGGCAAGGACCTGGGCCAGGTGGTGGACGAGCTGAGACGGATTTTGGAGGAGCGTTTATCATGAAATCACTTGTTATTGCAGAAAAGCCTTCCGTAGGCAGAGACATTGCCCGCGTATTAAACTGCAAAAAGAGCGGGGACGGCTGCCTGGAGGGGGAGAAATATGTGGTTACCTGGGCCTTGGGCCACCTGGTGGAGCTGGCGGCCCCGGAGGCTTACGATAAGAAATACAAAGAGTGGAAAATGGAGACTCTTCCCATGATGCCGAAACCCTTCAGACTGGAGGTCATCGGAAAGACAGCGAAGCAGTTTAATGCGGTGAAACGCCAGCTGTTTCGAAACGATGTGAAGGACATTGTCATCGCCACAGACGCGGGACGGGAGGGGGAGCTGGTCGCCAGGTTCATCCTGATGAAGGCGGGCTGCAGAAAGCCGATTAAGCGGCTCTGGATCTCCTCTGTCACGGATAAGGCCATAAAGGACGGCTTTTCAAGGCTCAGGGACGGCAGGGAGTACGACTGTCTCCGGGACGCCGCCATGTGCCGGGCGGAGGCAGACTGGCTGGTGGGCTTAAACGCCACCAGAGTCCTGACCTGCAAGTACAACGCCCAGCTGTCCTGCGGCCGCGTCCAGACGCCTACCCTGGCCATGATCGCGGGGAGAGAGGAGGAAATCAGAAATTTCAGGCCGAAATCCTACTATGGGCTGACTGCCAGAACCTCCAGTCCTTCTCTGTCCCTGACCTGGCAGGATCAGAAATCAGGCGGCATGAGAAGCTTTGACAGAGAGCGGATGGAGAGACTCTTAAAGGAGCTTCGTGATCAGCCGGTGAAGATTGTGCAGGTCAAGCGGACGCCGAAAAAGACCATGGCCCCGCTGCTCTACGATCTGACGGAGCTTCAGAGAGAGGCCAATAAGAGGTTTGGCTACTCTGCCAAAGAGACCTTAAACATTATGCAGAGGCTCTACGAGAACCACAAGGTACTCACCTATCCGAGAACAGATTCCAGATATTTGAGCAGCGATGTGGCGGATACCATAAAGGATCGCCTGGCAGCCTGCGGCACCGGCCCCTACAGAAAGCTGGCTGCCCGTCTGTCCAAGCAGACCTGGACGAAGAAAGCGGCCTTTATCAACGACGCAAAGGTATCCGATCACCACGCCATTATCCCTACGGAGCAGTTCGTCCAGCTGCAGCATATGACTGTGGAGGAGAGGAAAATCTACGATCTGGTGGTGCGCCGTTTTCTGGCGGTTCTGCTTCCGGCGGCAGAGTACGACGAGACGGTTATTACGGCAGAGATAGGCGGCCAGCGGTTTACAGCCAGGGGAAAGGTGATGCGATCCCAGGGCTGGCGGGAGGCCTACGAGACGTCTGCAGGCACAGACAGCGGGGCAGACAGCTCATTCCTTTCTTTCGATGACCTGGACGACGAGACAGACGAAGAGGAGGAGAGAGGCGGCGCTGCGAGGGTGAAGGAACAGACGCTTCCTGACG
>ULNP01049685.1_pt1 | contig 14766 bp, 14 predicted proteins | sample 1951941 | NCBI WGS metagenome assembly ULNP01 (sample SAMEA4835579, study PRJEB28245) | human gut metagenome | biome: gut microbiome; material: fecal sample | place: Denmark | collected 2008
TGATGGCCGGCGTCGCATCCTACGGTGCTGTTGGCTAAGAAGGCTTCGGCCAAGCTTCGTTACATAGCGCTTTTGTGCTTTGTATAGTTCGTCACATTACACACTCAATTTTTCAGGCTCAAAGGAGGAGCCACATTATGCGTAAAGACAATCCTATTGACAAGCCCATCACTGTATCTCTTTTCGGAACCGCTGCATCTGCAACTCTCATGGTTGCTTTTGCCATAGCTTATCGCATTGCCGGTCTTTTTGTTCCTGACACGAATGCAGTCATGGTGACGGTTCACGGTATTATTTCTCTTTGCGGGAACATCTTGATATTTTCCACCATTGCTACCGTTGCATCCGTCATATACAGCAAACTGTGCGATGACCGCGCGATAGCTGAGCGTTTTGCAAAACCTCCAAAGTCATCTGCTGTTTCGTCCGTTCTCACCAGAATCGCATTCGTAGCAATCATGATTTGCGCTGTTGGCTTTGTCATCGAAATCGTCGGTATGTCTCCAATAACCATGTTTTTGGAGGCAACTGGTGTGCTGGAAGCACGCGAAGCATTTCTGCAAGGGTTCGAGATAATCCTATCTTGTGTCTGCAAGGTCAGTTTTACAACTGCTGTATTGCTTGCCTTCGCGGCGTATAAAGCAAGGTGGGAATTATGAAAGACATCATCGGCAACATGTTATCTGACAGCGAGCGCAAAGGCGAGCTGAAAGGCGAACAGCGGGGCGCACTTAAAAGCACTGTTGACTGCGTCGTCAACCTTGTTCGTTCGACCAAGGGAAACACTAATCTCAACGATGCTCTGGAGATGCTGAAGGTTCCTGCTGACATCCGCGATGCGGTTGCTAAACAGGCCAAAGCACTTCTCGAAGCATAAAACAACAACATTATGCCGCTCACTGTTTGTGGGCGGCATTTTTTGTTGCCATCACTTTATGGTGTGCATTTTCTTGATTGGATGTCAATGGCAAAATGCACATAGGATGGTATATTTATATAAGCTAAAAGTATTGTAACCCCTCTATATGTCGTCTTGTGAGTTGCCACTTTTGTAGGCGGCTTTTTGTTTGCCACTCATCGGCAAAATACGGGATTACTTCTATGCAAATTTGACATTTTGCCGTTATCGTTGTATACTATACTAAAGCGAGGTGGCGGTATGGCTTATATTTCGGTCGCTGATGCGGCAAAAAGATGGAATCTCTCGGAACGGTCGGTTCGGAACTACTGCGCTATCGGCAAAATCCCGAATGCAGTTCTTGCCGGTAAAACATGGCAAATCCCGGAAGACGCAGAGAAACCGAAACGGACAAACGCAAAGGTCGAGAACGCTTTGCTGTCCGTTCTTCGGGAAGAGAAGAAGAAGCAGCGGAAAGGCGGAATCTACCACAAAGTTCAAATTGACCTGACCTACAAATCGAACCATATTGAGGGAAGTCGCCTGACGCATGACCAGACCCGGTATATTTTCGAGACGAATACTATCGGGTTTGAAAGCGGGGCTGTAAATGTGGACGATGTTGTCGAGACCGCGAACCATTTCCGATGCATCGACATGGTCATCGACAACGCTATGTATCCGCTGTCGGAGACGCTCATCAAGCGCCTGCATCTCACGCTAAAAAACGGCACAAGCGATTCCCGGAAAGACTGGTTTGCCGTTGGCGAATATAAACGCGTTCCTAACGAGGTCGGCGGGCGAGATACCACCGCGCCTGAAAAAGTCGAAGCGGAGATTTCCGAATTGCTGTCCGGCTATAATGCCGTCCCAAATCATACGCTCGAACAAATCATTGCATTCCATCACGACTTCGAGTGCATTCATCCGTTCCAAGACGGCAATGGGCGTATCGGCAGACTTATCCTTTTCAAAGAATGTCTTAAAAATAACATTGTCCCGTTTATTATCGAGGATGACTTGAAGATGTTTTATTATCGCGGGCTCCACGAATGGAACCATGAGCATGGGTATTTAGTGGATACTTGCTTAACGGCACAGGACAGATTCAAAGCATATCTGGACTACTTCAGAATCCCGTACAGTGGCTGAATCGTACAGGATTTCTGATGGACCGGAAGGAGGAGAGGGACTGTGAAAATCAAGGTGATGTATCGTGCCCAGTGCCTTGCTGCAGCTCTGGGGTATGGACCCGAGTATGATGCCGAAAACATCGACGAACCTACGCTCATCATTTCGATTTCCAGCACTGACGATAAGCTGCCGCTCGTCATGAACGAGGCCGACAACGAGAATATCCGGCATATCGAATACCTCCAGTTCGATGACATCGACACTGCCGAAAGCGTGCATGGGCTCAAACCGATGTCTGACGAGGACGCCAGATGTATTGTGAATCACCCCGCCTAAAGTACGTCGCTCCGCCCCGTCCATATAGACGGGGCACTCTGCCTTCAAATTTCGCAGATACATTTCTTCAGTATGTTGACAAAGTTTCCCAGATTATCGTTCATTGCGATGCGGGATATTCCAGAAGTCCTGCCGTAGCAGCGGCTCTGGCGAAGGCGCTAGGGGAGAGCGATGAGGAGTTTTTCGGGCATGACTACTGTATCAACAATCATGTGTACACCACGCTCCTGAAACAACTGTCAGAGCGGAAAATCCTAAAATAGTTGCCGAATCTTGCGAACGGCATAGTATGAGAGTATGACCATTACGGCGGGCGGACCTTTTGGGTCTGCCCATTTTTTCGTTTTGGAGGTACATCCTATGCATCATTCGCAAAAGCGGTATAAGACGCTCTATTTCTTCGCCGCGTTGATTGCAGCCGCTATCAGTGTATTGCTCATTGAATTGGGCGGAATCGGGGACAGCGACTATTACTGGCATATCGTTCTCGGCAGAGAAATTTGCTCTACACACACGATTCCGGTTGCAGATACCTTCTCCTGGATATCTCAGGATTTAGGGCTGACAGAGACCGCGCATTCATGGCTAAGCAGCATCATCCTCTATCAGTTCTCGTGCATTTCTTCTAATCCCGTGGTAGGACTGCTCATCTATTCCTTCATCACCGCGTTCCTGTACGCGCTCTTTATCGAATATGCCTGGGCGAAAGAACTGCGCGACCCGTTTGAGAATTGTCTGTTCGTCACCATTGTCACAGCGCTGCTATCCTGGGCCGGAAGACCTCAGAACATCGGCATGATTCTCTTTGTGGTCTCTTTCTATCTCTTGAACGACCTATACCGGAACCCGGACTCGAAACGGTGCTGGCTATTGCCGGTTTTGAGTTTCCTCTGGGCGAACCTGCATGGCGGGTCTTTGCCTATTCTGTTCGCGTTCATTGTTCTTTTCATTCTGATGTGCTATCTGCCCGACATCAATACCTTCGGTCTTGTCAATGAGAACGAACAGAAGACAAAGAAGGTCAAGACCTATATCCAGATTCTTGTTGCCAGTCTTCTGACAGGACTTATCAATCCCTATACCTACAAACTATACTACTACTTCTTCCTGACAAACAACGAGGCTACAAAGAAATATGTCTCGGAATGGCAACCGTGCGAGCTCGCCGATATCGTTGCCTTCTTCTGTCTGGCATTTCTGTTCATTGTCTTTGCCTCGCACAAGAAAGTCCGCATCACGGAATTTCTGCCGATACTTTGCTGTCTGATTCTTACATCCCGCTATGTACGAATCCGCACCTATCTTCTGATTGTCACTACGCCTTTGATTTTCCGGTTCCTCGCCGTCATGATGAATGAGCAGGAAAACAAGATGTGGAAGACCGGCGGCAGGCCAACGGAAGGGTTCACAGGCCAGGCGAAGAGGAGTACAATTCTCACCTTAGTTGTGCTGGTCGCCGCCATCGTTCTCTATGCTCCCTTTGTTATCAATGACCCTGACAAGACCTACGACAAGATGGACCCTGTCTTTGTGCAGGAGCTTCACGAACTAAATCCTCAGCGCCTATACACGGGCTATAACGACGGAGGCTTAGCGATATACCATGGGTTCCAAGACTTCGCAGACAGCCGCGCAGACCTGTATCCGAACGATGTGATAGACGCTTCTATCTCGATGGGCACTGGCTCGGAAAGTGCTACTGAACGCACGGTTCAGGATACTCTCGATAAGTGGGATTTTGATGCCGTTCTGCTCAATCGCTCTCAGCATAAGCTGTGCATCGAAGTCATGGACCTGCTTCCTGACTGGACCCGCGCTATTGAGTCTCAATACTATGTTGTGTTTGTCCCGAAAACATAATAATATTTTCTCGCTCCCTAGCATTTTTGCCGGGGAGTTTTTTGTTTTGGTAAAAACAGAGAAGATTTTGGCGCTTTCTGGCTGGTTCCCGCTCTGAGCACTGATAGAGCCAGGTTGTTCTGCGCTAACATTTGTCGAATCATAGTTGTATTCAATACACCTGATTCACTTGTGCAACTTGCTATATACCCCTGCCTGCACCCACTTGCGGATACTTGCGAACCGCAGATAATGGGAAATAAGCAATTAAAATCACAGTATGATGTGTCCGCAACGCAATGGAACGCCATATATAGGGGTATCACAATGCAAGCTGCAACTGCTGCTACAATCGAATATACTGATTATCCCGAGTGCGAGCGCCGTATTTACCCTACGGAGAACGATATTGCGTTCTACAAGACCTACGAGTTCTGCGAAGCAGAGGGCGCTCTTCAGGTGTACTCTAAGCCCGAGGGTGTCGGACACAAACTTAGTGCCATTCGTCAATTTGCCCCGAACACTATCATGCCGGAATTGCATAGCATCTTCACGAAGACCAGTGAAAAGTCGATTCGGCTCACATACTATAACTGCACCACGAACCTGTACATCACAAATAACACGGCGTACTGGGCTAAATCCCTGCGCGAGAGCGGTATTCGTACAGACTCCCGTATCTCTCAGCTGATTTCTCTGGGCTTTGATATCGACTGTCATGAGGAGGGTGTCCCTCTCTATTACAGTGATGGCATCTGCAAGATGCTGACCACCGCCATTTATAATGGGGTTCTTCCGGAAGGCTTTGTTGTCAATACCGGACGCGGCGCAGCTTACTGGATTTTCATAGACCCTGTCAATCCGAACAACAAGCACGCCCTGAAAATCTATAAGCGGTTACATACCAAGATTCGCACGATGCTGAAAGCGGAGATTGTGAATTGGGGCGACAATTTCCTGTACGCTTCCGTAGACGATTCCGTTAAAGGCATCAATCATATTATGCGTCTGCCTGGCACTTTCAATACGAAGGCCGGGCGCTGCTGCCATGTCTATCATGCCCCTGCAGTGGGATACCGGCTCAATGACCTGTATGTCCTTGCAGATTCTATCGATGTTGAGTGGCGCATCGTGGACGATACAGTCGTCTCGAACCGCGAAATCTTCAATACCACCGATGAGCAGGAGCTTGCATGGGCAAAAAAACGCTTTGCGAAGCGTATTCTCGAATGGAATACGGAGCGCTCGGTCGTTTCTGCCAGAAGTATCGCAAAACCCCAGTCTGAGATTGCCGAACGCTGCATCACACAGCGCTGGGATGCGGTTATCGATTTCCTGCGCAGAAACACGACCCCTGTTGGAAAACGGCATACTGTGCTGCTGTACTGCTTATCTACAGCATGCGATTATCACCAAGCTGCGTCTTTGGAAAAGGCACAGCTTATTAACTCTACCTTTGCGGAGCCGCTTCCGGACAAGGAAGTTGCAAAAATCGTCAGCTGGGTGAAGCATCCGTTCAAGGATGAGACCATCGCTGAGGCTCTTGGTCTGACAAAGGAAGAGTTCAAGAATCTGCGCATCAGCACTTTCAAGAAGAAGATGGATAGGAGCCGTCAGACCCATGACGGGATTCTGTACCCGGTTGCCAGCTCCGCTACTGACCGCAAGATGCTCGGCGTTCTGATTGACCACAAGGTCATTCCTGATTACCGTATCCGCAACCATAGAAAAATCTGGGAAGCGGCACAAAAGCGCGAAGCCAAGAAGACAATGTACGATACCATCATCGAGCTCTTTGACAAGGAAAAACTGAGCATCAAGCAGATTGCTAAAAAACTCAAAATCGGCATCGATACTGTCAAGCGTCAGGCTGCAATTCGCGGTGTTGATATCGTGGACGAAGAGAAGAAGCGCCGTATGCGCCGTTCACTCGAGATGCAGGCACTCTCAGGAGAGGGTTGGAGCGTCAAGGCGATTGCGGAACTGTTCAAGTGCCATGTAGCGACTGTCTACCGCGCTCTGCAGGAAGTCATTGAGCAGACGGCCGAGGAACTTGAGCGCTCGATTCGCGCAGCTGCTGACAGGGTTGTCGAACACACGAATGAACTCAAAGTCAAGGCTGTTGAGGCAGTCGAGCAGATGAAAAATCCGTTCCTGCCCGTTCTCGAAAAAGCCGAGCTGCGTCTTAACCTGTACGCCAAACAGAAGACCATCGACCGAATCACGAAGCCGTTTCAGGATGCTGGTTACCTTCCTGCAACGCTCGCACTGCCCCGCAAACAGGTCGTTGAAAGCAGCAACTTGAGCGTGGCTGTCCGGCTCGGCGGCGACTACCAGACCGTCTGCTCGATGGATGAGTTGCTGCTGGATGAGTTCCGGCCGAAGCGCGTGGACTACTCCAAAGCAAACCTTTGGCTCGCAGAACCCGATGACGACCCCGAGGATTTTGAGACGGATTTCCCAGATGACGCCGCGTTCCAGATGTCTGCTGAGTGTCTGGGTGAATACGATGACGAAGTATCCAGCAGGTGGTAAAACCGCTTGCTGAGCCCGTTTTGTTTCGCAAATTTACGCAAAATGGTGGCAATAAGAAAACAGGTATTGTGCTGCCCTAGATATATAGAGCTCTATAAGATTAAGAGGGTTTTAGATTTTTTTGGAAAGAACCGGAAAGAGTAGGAGAGCGGCTAAGAATAAGAAAGCACTGGAGCCCCTGAGAGTGCCTGTGGGTAGAACCTGAGTAGGGTAGGGTGGCTACGCAAACACTTAAGCTCAAATTCCCGTGGGCCGCCGTATGGCGGCAACTGCGTTTTCGCAGGTAGTAGCCAATACAACGGCGAACACCTAGCGCAGCTGCGCGGAACTGCGCGGTAAGGGACGGCAGGAGCCACCGGAACCGGAGAGCACCTGTAAGCCCCTGATTGCCCCAAAAGTCCCGGCACGGCACTTCCACACTGGCACACGACCGGCTACCGTTCGGTACAAGGCTACCACAGCACCGGAACCAACACTCCCGCGTTCCGGGTCCATCGCATCCGGGCATCCAGCACTGTTCGACAGAGGTCGCATGCGGGAATCGCCGCCTATGCTCTGCCAGGGCGAAGAACGCTTAGGACAGACGAGCCTGTCGTAGCCGAGGCGTATGTTTACCCTACTTACGGCTGCAACCCGAATTCGGGGCATCTCTGCCTGTCTCAGCAGTAGGTCTCGCACAGAGCACGGTTCAAACTTAACGTACTGCAGTCGGATTCAAGCAGCCGTTTGCTCTCTGGTGCATAGTTTCCCGCACGAGCGTCTATGCCAGCACGGCTATCTCGGTCAAGGCATAAACTTACCCTCCTGCGGTATACGGCTCGAATTTGAAGCATCTCCGCCTGCATCAGAAGGGTGTAGCTGGGTATCGCTCGAAACAGACCCACATACAGGGCTTTTGAGCGGGAACGATATAACTTGCACCAGTAAAAGTAAATTGTGAACAAAATGCAACTAAATCGCATCATGCTTGTATTCAGTACACCTCATTTGGTATAATGTGGATGTGACGAAGAAATGTAGTTTTTGGAGGAGTTTTCGTGGCAAGGTATCAGTATATACGGCTTTGTTCCGTCAAAGACCGGACATGTCCGTATGCAGTCCGCACACAAATTTCCTACTTCAAGGCTCTGATTCGTCACGAACACTACTGCTGTCTGCTCCGCTGCGGCGGTTGCGAAAAGCAGAAAATCCATAAAGAGAGGGTGAACGGGTGATGAATGCAGTCCTTGCGTTTCTGGACGCCTATCGCGGCGTGATTCTGATTGCAACCGTCGTCATCATCATGGCGATTGAATGGGCGGGACGGCAGGGAAGTCTTTGGCTCATGGAGAAAGCGTTTGGTGCCGAATTTGCGGAACGCTACGATACACGCTGGACAGCAATCGGTGTCATCCACCACGAACTCTCGCACCTTCTGGTCGCTCTTTTCACCGGCGCACGCATCGATAAGTTCCGGCTCTATCGTTTCAAGCGCGAGGAAGGGGACAAGGCGCTCGGGTATGTCAACTACACGCCGCGAGGACTGTTCCTGCTTCCACTGCTCCAGAAAACAGCCATCGGCATTGCCCCGGCACTGTTCGGAAGCCTCAATGTCTGCCTGCTCGGCTGGTACATCATGCAAGTTTGGCAGAACGGCGGGACTGCCGCTGCTCTTTGTGAACCTGGTGTATGGGTCGCTGCCACACTCATGGCACAGATAGCCTATCATTCCTGTCCGAGCGCTCAGGATATCAAGGGGTCCTGGATATCGATTCTGTTATTTGCACTGCTCATTGCATTTTCGAGTTTTCGGTATTTCACCCTTGACCTTTCTCTCTGGATTATCCGCACAGTCCTGGTTGCGATGGGAGTGTCCACTGCACCGGCTGTTGTGATAAGCATACTCTTCATCGCCGTGAACGGCGTAAAATATCTGCAGCATACTCTTGCTGCCGGGAGGTACTGATATTTTGATGTCATCCATCAATCCGAAAGAACTCTATCTGCGTATTGTCACTCAGCGCGGCACCCGTACACTGTGCCATGATATCGTAGTCTGCTGCGGAGAAGAAGAACTCACCGATGAACTCTGCGAGCGCAAACGCCTCGAAATCGTTGCCTGTATGCAGGAAGAACTCGAACCCGGTGAGAAAATCGTCAGCGCCGAGTATGTGTCGAAAGATTCCCTCACGCCCGCCGTCCGCGACAACGACAAGGTCGTGCAGTGGCGCACCATGGATTTCATTGCCTACGCTCTCTCGTATGCTTTCGATGACGATGGAGCAGCACACCCTCAGTTCGTACCGACCGTTTTGCTCCGTGTTCTCGTGAACGATAACCCCTGCACCATGAGCCTGCATGACCGTGAACATATCCGTGCGATGGCTGCAAACTATATTCTGGAAACCACGAAAACGCCCATCTACACGCTCAGCCTTATTTCGCCGGACCTCTACTGGAAAACGATGCGGCATGTTGCGGTGACTCGGAAGGACCGTAAGAACATCACTTCCCAGAATATCCTCATCAAGGTCGCAACGTTCAAAGAGGTGGAACGAGTCTCTCATATCCGCGTTGAGCATTTTGAAACTGAGGAACAGCAAAAGCAAAACAAAAACAACCCGTAAACTCTTGCCGATTCGTGCGAATTGCAGATAATGAAAATTAGAGGTGATTTGCATGAGTTGGCCCTGGGCTAAACGACATCCGATGCCGGAGCCTGCCGAATTTATCCGGCAGAATACTACGGCTTTGAATCCCGATATTGTATCCGGTACACCGAGCCCCGCACAGGTCTCTTATCCGAGATTGCCGAGCGAGTTCGTATTGCCCGGTGCCGGGACGGAATCGTTTGACAGGAACCGTGAAGTTTCAGCTGCTTGTCAAAATATGACTGCCACAATCCTTGCAGGATTTCCTGACCCGGACGACGAGTTCTACAAGACCTTGATTTCCGGTGCGCTTCGTATCGGCATCGAATACCTGCTCGTCGGCGGCGGAGAACAGGAACTGCAGTGGCAGGAAGTATATATCTTCTTCCGCAACGAGATGCCTGAGACTATCGAGTCTCTCATGAATGTCGATGTTGACGAATACCAGAACCTGAAAGATGCGGTCGTTCCGTTCAAGGCTTTTGCCGATAAGGCACGGCGCGATGCGGCATCTGCTGCACTGTGGGGATTGTTCGGATACACACACGGGTATCTGAAATTTCTGAATATCCAAGAATATTAAATAACTGCTATTTGACAAAAAGGAGAAAGCTATCATGTCCATTCTGAAAAATCTGTTCGCTGCTGTCGGCGCTGCTACTCTTGGCGCTGTTGCTGTCGGTGTTGTGCTTGGTGCCACGACGGCCATGACCGCCGATGACGATGACTTCGACCTCGATGAACTGCGCGATGATGCTCCCTGTGATGGTTGCCGCAAATGCGCCGAGAAGAATGCCGACAACGAGGACGAGGATGACGAGCCGGTCGTTCTGGTCCATGTCGTGAAGGTTCCTTGCTCCATGCCCGAGAAAAAGGACGAGGGCGGCGAGAAGAAGGCTTCTGATGCTGATGCCGAGAAGGTCGAGGAGAAACCCGCTGAGAAGGTCGAGGAAAATCCCACCGGAAAGGCAGAAGAGCCTGAGACTCCCGCTAAGGCTGAGGAGGACAAGACCGAGAAGCAGTAAAAGGGGGGATGCTGCATGAACATCGATAATCACATCAATGTCGTTGCTGGACGCCCCGGAGCGGGGAAAACGCTCTGGGCGGCGCGAGAAGTAGTCGATTGCTTGCGCGATGAGAACAATATTGTCCTGTATATCGGCTTCGACCAGGAATTTGACCGCATCTGCCGGATGGTTCGCGCCAAGTACGGCAACGCCCCGCACGGGCGGCTGCTGTTCGCGTTGCAGGATGGTGCCGGTGAAGCAATCGGCAAGTCCGTAGACCTTGCAAACTTTCAGGCGCAGGGTTTTGCAATGGCAGACCCCGAGAGCGAGGAAGCGCAAAGCCGGAAACCGATGGTGTTCCTGTTTTATGACCAATGCCGCCACGACATCTTCAACGGCAGACGCGAACTGCTCAAAGCTGCTGCGAAGGCTGGCGTACATGTGTATGTTTTGTGCCAGCGATTCAGTCAGGTAGACCGCAATGATATCGACTGGCTGAATGAGCAGTGCTCCGCGTATATCATCTCAAAACACCGCGAACCTCGCCCGGCAACGGACGAAGAAATCCGCGACAAATTCAGATAACATTCCTGCCCGGCAAACCAATGCCGGGTTTCTTGTTACCCGAACGTCAAAATTTAAACGCTATATCGAAACATAAGGAGGGATTCCGCATGAGCAATTTATTTGCCGAAGCAAAGCTTAAAACTGCACTCGCAAACGATACTTATACCGACAAAAAGGAAATCGTATCAAAAGCCGGGTATTTGCTCGGCGTTGATAAGAGCATCTTTGATTCCGGAGAGTTGCTGTCGGAAATTTACGAAGAACTCGAAAAAAATCAGGATGCGCGGATGGTGCGCAACTTATGTTTTCTATTTACCTGCATCGAGCACTGCTATAAGCAGCTGCAGATGCAGATGGTAAACGACCTCAAAAACCTGCATTCAATGGATATGACAAAGGCAGCGACCGAAGCACTGCGCAAGGACGGGCTTGATATCGTCAAAGCAAATTGTACGCTGGACGAATACCGGCCCCGAATCGCGGCGGAAATCGCGAATCGTATTCAGGGTTGCAAGGATATCTTCCCGATGTGGGTGCCGTGGGAGTATATTCGTCAGATGTTTTCGTTCCCGACCAAGACGAAGGACAGGGCGCAGGAAAGAGCGTGGCTGTACTACAACGAGAATATTATCAGATTCCCGTACAATGTCTTCCTCAACTGGCAGTTCAAGGCTGACGAGGGCGGAAACCTTCTGGGCAGTGATGAACAGTTCCTTATCCGGCTGTATGCTCAGAACGGAGATACCTTCTGCGACTACGACAAGGTTCGCGGGGAAAGCAAACAGACACAGCAGAATGTCGAGCAGTTCCTGCTTCATTCCGTCCGCTCTGAAATCCTCGTGGACTGCGAGAACTGTGACCCGTTGAAGTTCTTTGCTGTGCTGCAGAGCCTTTCTCCTGAGGCTATCGGGAAGATTCAGAAGATTTTCCTGTTCGATGATGTGAACGCTTCGTCCATCTGGGGACTCGTGGAGCATTACACGAAAGCCAAGGTAGACCGGTTCATGACGCAGCGCGTTGTGGAAGGAAAGAGCGTTGTCGATATGACGGTCGCAGTCTGCTGCTGTCAGGAACACTACGATAAGAAAATCGACAGCTTTCTTCTGTTCTCCTCGGACTCCGATTATTGGCCGCTCATCAACAATGTCGTAACGGCCAGGTTCTTGATGATGTTCGAGCGGGAAAAGACCAGCAAGGCTATCGTAAATAAGATGCGGGAACATCATGTGCTCTACTGCTATACGGACCAGTTCTGCAAGGCGGGAGACGCATACCGGCTCCGCAACGATGCTCTGGCGCTCGAATGCGCATCCTATCTCAAGCAGCAGCTGGGAAGCTGCAACATTGAGGATATGCTGCAAAGCGCCTATGGTCAGACGCGCATCGAGATGACCGAGAAGGAGAAGGAGTTGTTCCGGAAATCTCTGGTCGATAAGCTGCGCATCACGATGGATACCGAAGGAAATCTCAGTATCGGGTTAAGCTAAAGCGAAAACAGCACACCGTTTCGGAAAATTTGCCTGGCGGTGTGCTGTTGCTGTTGCGTGCGAATTGCCATATACTGAATACACAAAACCCGATTTTTGCACGGAGGCATTTTTTCATGGGAAAGATTCTGGTAATTGCCGAGAAACCCTCGCTCGGAAGAAGTATCGCGGGCGCTATTTCGTGGTGGAAGGGTGAGAAGTTCGAGAGGCAGGGAAAAGACCGTAATACATGGCTCGAAAGCGATAACTATATCGTGGTATCCCTGGTCGGACACCTGTATGAACTGATAGACCTTGATGCGTATTTTCCCGGCTATGACCCTGCTGTGAAACAGCCATGGGATTTGAAGAAACTGCCGTTCTTCCCCGATGACTGGAAGTTTAAGTTTGAGGGCAAGGAAAAAGTACAAGGTCTTATCAAGGTCGCTAACCAGCAGATGAACCGCAAGGATGTGGATGCCATCTACAATGCCGGAGACCCGGACAGAGAAGGGCAGCGGCTTGTCGATGAAGTGCTTCTGTATGGCTTGAAAGCCCCCAAGACGATTTACCGGCTCTGGCTTCCCGATACTACGAACAAGACCATTAAGCAGGCATTCGAGACAGCCAAGCCCAATGCCGGATACGTATCCTTGTCTTCTTCTGCTGAGACGCGCAGTGAGATTGATTGGTTGCTCGGCATTGAATTAACACGGTATGTATCCATCAAGGCCGGTGGCTTTACCCGTATCGGGCGCTGCGTATGTCCTATCGTACAGCATATCATCGAACGTGAGAAAGCCATCAAGGAATTTGTCCCGAAGCCGTACTCGGCTGTTTCCAGCAAAGAAAAGACGAACGGCGAGGAAATTGAACTCACGAGTAAACGAACATTCGAGGAAGGACACGAGGCCGAGGCGCAGGCGCTGGCAGATGCCTTCAACAAAGCCGGTGCCACAGTGACCAATATCAAGACAGAGCGCAAGACCGTCAATCCCGGTAAGCTGTTCTCGATGAGCGATTTGCAGAGTTTTGCCTGCAAAGCCGACAAGACATTGTCTCCTGCCGATGTGCTTGCCGCCACGCAGGCGTTGTATGAGGGAGGGTATGTTACCTATCCCCGTACCAACAGCAGCTATCTGGCAACGAATGAGACCGTCAAGGTCGATGCCGCGATACGAGGTCTTGCACAGAACGGTATTACAGGTCTTGTCAACAAACCGAAACTCAAAAGCATCTATGATGACAGCAAAATCGAAGCACACTCTGCTATCACACCGACAGGAAAATGGCCTGCATCCCTTACCGGAACACAGAAAACGGTCTTTGACTGTATCTTGAACCGGTTCTGTGCTGTTTTCTGTGAAGAAGCCTGTACAGTAGACCGCACAACCATCGTGATTCACAGCTATGATGAGGATTTTACCCTGAAAGGTGATGTGCAGGTAACTCCCGGCTGGCGAAAGTTCGAGAAACCTACGGGGGGAGACAAACTTCTTCCGAAACTTAATAAGGGCGATGCCGTAAACATCAATTTCAAGACGGTAGGGAAGATGACTACGCCTCCGAAGCGGTATACGGTTGAGTCTCTTAACAACTGGATGGTTGCGCCGATGCGCGGTGCCGAGAAGGCAAATGAAGAGTATTCAGACGAGGAATGGAAGGAAATCCTGTCAGATGCCACGATTTGCACCGAGGCGACCCGCGCCGATACCGTTGACCGATGCGTCAAGAGCAATTATATCTCACTGAAAAAGGGCGTCTATTACGGAGAAGCAGAAGGGTTCCGATTAGTCGATACGATGGAAAAACTCGGAATTGACCTCGATGTTCCGGTAACGGTGAATCTCTCTAAGCAGTTGCATTCTATCAAGGACGGAACACTAACCCGTATCGATGTTCTGGAATTCACGAAAAAAACCATCGAAGAAATCATGGCGAAGAATGTTGCGATTGAATCGGCACAAACCAGACACGGGAACCTTCCGGTCATCTGCAAATGTCCTCGATGCGGCAATGATGTGGTGGAAACACAGAAAACCTTCTCCTGTATTGGAAAAGACAAAGACGGGAACCGGTGCCCGGTAACGCTCTGGAAGAAAAACAAGTTCTTTGAATCTATCGGCAAGAAGCTCACGAAAACGACTGCCGCTGCGCTGCTCACGAAGGGCAAAGCACCGCTCAAAGGCTGTGTGAGCAAGAAAACCGGTAAGAAATATGACTGTATCCTGACCTGCGACTGTTCTAAGGGCCGTCCTGAATTTCACTTGGAATTTGACCATAGCGGTGCATCCGGCACTGTGCTCGGTAAATGCCCGTTCTGCGGAAGTGATGTTGCGGAGGGCTCGAAAGGA
>ULNP01025999.1_pt1 | contig 14610 bp, 9 predicted proteins | sample 1951941 | NCBI WGS metagenome assembly ULNP01 (sample SAMEA4835579, study PRJEB28245) | human gut metagenome | biome: gut microbiome; material: fecal sample | place: Denmark | collected 2008
CTTGCACAAAGTGTAAACCATGTTACTCTTGACACAAGCCCGCTCCCCTACGAAAAGCGAGAGGGATAGTGCGGGTTTGGAAGGGCTGGTGCGGCGGTGCGGTGCGAGGGCGTGGCGTGCTTTTGCTGAGATTGCGGGAAGGGCGTGGAGGCAAGACGGCGGTGCGGACGAACTTTCCGTTACCGGAAATTTTAAAGAGAGCGTGGAAATTGTGATGAAGGGAACAATCTGTTTTTGAAATCGCACAGGTGAAAATAATGCGAAATTTACCGAAAACTGCTTTATTACACTTGCAAAAGTATCGGATTTCTGTTATAATGTCTATCGTGTAGGCATAGGCTTTGATTCTAATTTCCATAAAAAGCCATATTACATAACCATATTATAATTAACCGACGCAGGAAAAATGCGTGAAAGGTCGTGTTATCAGTGGAACGATTCGGTTCCATCGTCTTTGCCTGACGGCGAGATCAAATACAGGATAATAAATAACGAGGAAAGAATAAAGGTATGAAAGAACAGTTACAGAATATAAAGGAGCAGGCGCTGAAAACTATCGGCGACTGCGTTGATGTTAAGCAGCTTGACGAGCTGAGAGTAAAGTACCTTGGCAAGAAGGGCGAGCTTACAGCTATACTCAAGAGTATGGGTAAGCTGTCGGCTGAGGAAAGACCTGTTATGGGTCAGCTTGCAAACGATGTAAGACAGTCGCTTGAGGGCTTTATTGCACAGAAGCAGGCACAGCTTAAATCTGCGCTTATGGAGCAGAAATTAAAGAAGGAAACGCTGGACGTTACCATGCCCGGAAAGCAGCAGGCGATGGGAGTACGCCATCCGCTGAATATAGTTCTTGACGAACTGAAGGAAATATTCAGAGGAATGGGATACACTGTAGTAGACGGTCCTGAGGTCGAGGAAACAAAGTATGTTTTCGATATGCTTCTGACTGAGGACGGTCACCCTGCAAGAGATGAGCAGGATACATTCTATATTACTGATGAGATCCTTCTGCGTACACAGACATCTTCCGTGCAGATAAGAACAATGCTTAAAAACAAGCCTCCTATAGCTATCATAAGCCCCGGACGTGTTTATCGTCCCGACGCTGTTGATGGCACGCACTCGCCTATTTTCCACCAGTGCGAAGGTCTTGTAATAGATAAGAATATCACATTCGGCGATCTTAAGGGTACGCTTGAAACGTTTGCTAAGCGTCTTTACGGCGACGATGTAAAGCTCCGCTTCCGTCCTCACCACTTCCCGTATACAGAGCCGTCAGCCGAGGTTGACTTACAGTGCTTCAAGTGCGGAGGCAAGGGCTGTCCGCTCTGCAAGGGCGAAGGCTGGATAGAGATGCTCGGTTCAGGCATCGTTCATCCGCAGGTACTTATCAACTGCGGAATAGATCCCGAAGAATACAGCGGTTTCGCTTTCGGTATAGGACTTGAGCGTATTGCTATGATGAGATATAACATAGACGATATGCGTCTGCTGTACGAGAACGATCAGCGTTTCCTCGCACAGTTCAGATAAGAGAATTCAGAAATACCGATAGGAATCGTAAAAGGAGATATTAACGTGGATTTATCAATGAGATGGCTTAACGACTATGTTAAAGCCGATATGCCAATAAAGGAATTCGTAGCGGATATGACGATGAGCGGTTCAAAGGTTGAAACCTATCATAAGATGTCCGATCCTATAAATAACGTGGTAGTTGCAAAGGTGCTGAAGCTGGAGCGTCACCCCGACAGCGAAAAGCTGTGGATATGCCAGCTTGACGCAGGCAGGGATGAGCCTGTGCAGATAGTTACTGCGGCGCAGAATCTGTTCGAGGGGGCTATAGTTCCCGCTTGTATGCACAACAGTACGATTGCAGACGGAACAAAGATCACAAAGGGCAAGCTGAGAGGCGTTGCAAGCAACGGTATGATGTGCTCTTATGCGGAGCTTGGTCTTACGAAGGATGATTTTGACTATCCCGTAGCAGATGACGGAATACTTATACTGAATAACGATCCCGATGTTGATTCTTTCAGAATGGGTATGGATATATGCGAGGCTTTACAGACAGACGATACTATAGTAGAGTTTGAGATAACGAACAACCGCCCCGACTGCCTTTCCGTACTCGGACTTGCACAGGAGGCAAGCGCAACGTTTGATATTCCTATGAACTACACCGAGCCTTCATTCAAGGGCGTTGACGGTGATATTACAAAGGAAATCAGCGTAAGCGTTGAAAATACAAAGCTCTGCTCACGCTATATGGCGGCGCTTGTAAAGAACGTAAAGATAGGACCTTCGCCCAAGTGGATGGCAAGAAGGCTGAGAGCGAGCGGAGTAAGACCTATCAACAACCTTGTTGATATAACGAACTTCGTAATGCTTGAATACGGTCACCCGATGCACGCATTCGATTTAAGATATGTCGAGGACAACAGGATAGTTGTAAGAAACGCAAAAGAGGGAGAAACATTAAAGCTGCTTGACGAAATGGCAGAGCCTGTAAAGCTGACTCCCGAAATGCTGATAATCGCAGACGGAAAGAAGCCTATCGCCATAGCCGGCGTTATGGGCGGCGAGCATAGCGGTATTATGGAGGATACGACTACTGTCGTATTTGAGGCTGCCTGCTTTGACGGCGTATCGGTAAGACGTACCGCAAGAAAGATAGGCGAGCGTACCGAGGCAAGCTCACGTTTTGAAAAGGGTCTTAACCCGGTAAACGCAGAAAAGGCGCTCAAGAGAGCATTACAGCTTATCGAGATGCTGGGCTGCGGCGAGGTAGTGAATACTATCATTGACGAGAACCACAGCGAGTATGTTCCCGAAAGATTAAAGCACGACTATAAATGGGTGAACGAGCATTTAGGCTCGGATATAAGCGAGAACGAGCAGATAGAGATATTAAAGAAGCTCGGCTTCGGCTATGAAAACGGCGAGATAATCGTTCCGCCTACCCGTATAGATATGCACCGTGCGTGCGATGTTGCGGAGGAGGTTGCCCGTATATACGGCTACAACAGAATCCCCTCGACTATACCGAAGCTGTCATCACAGGGCAAGAGAACGCCCGAACAGATATTCGAGGACAAGGTAATTTCACTTGCGCTGGCACTCGGATTCTACGAGGTAATGACCTACAGCTTTATTTCGCCTAAGGACTATGAGCTTCTGCGTATGGACGAGAAGTCAAGAAAGAGCGTTGTGTTAAGACGTCCGCTCGGCGAGGATACAAGCGTAATGCGTACTTCTGCGCTTACATCAATGATGGAAGTTGTAAGAAGAAACTGGAGCAACAGAAACCTTGAGGGCAGATTCTTTGAGATAGCAAGAGAGTATTTCCCGACAGGTGAGAATCAGCTCCCTGTTGAAAGAGATGTTCTGTGCTATGCGCTTTACGGAAGCGGCGAGGATTTCTTCACGGCAAAGGGCGTTGCCGAGGAGGTTATGGCAAAGCTCGGACTGAAGAATGTCGTATACACGGCTGAAAAGAACAATCCGACATTCCACCCCGGAAGATGCGCAAAGGTCACTGTAGACGGCGAGCTTATCGGCTATGTCGGTCAGCTTCATCCGGAGGCTGCGGCTAATTTCGGTGTAAATACAGAGGTTTACTGTGCTACGCTCAGCATGGAGGTAATGTTCAATAATGCCAACGGCGATGTAAAGTACACCGCACTGCCCAAGTTCCCCTCAACATACAGAGATCTGAGCCTTGTGTGCAACGAGGACGTTCCGAGCGGAGATATAGTTGCGGTAATCGAAAAGACCGCAAAGCATCTTGAGGCTGTACGTCTGTTCGATATGTACAAGGGCGAGCAGGTACCTGCAGGTATGAAGAGCCTTTCATACAAGCTGATACTCAGAAAGAAAGACGCTACTCTGACAGACGATGAGGCGGACGCAGTTGTTGCAAAGGTGCTTAAGGCACTTGAGGATATAGGCGTTACATTAAGATAACGGCGGAATTTGCAGAAATAATCGGGGCACAGCCCCTTATAAACAGTAAGGAGAAAAGCAATGAAATATTTTAAAAAGCTGGCAGCGGCAATATGCTCCGTGGCAATCACATTAAGCGTTGCAGGCTGTGCGGATGTATCGACTGTAGGCTCGGTTGACAATCAGACCATAAATGCGGGCATATATCTTCTTTATGAGCAGACGGCTATAGGCGAGGCTCAGCAGGAGGTTGACGATCAGCTTAAGGCTATGGGAACAAGCTCGTCGAAGATAGAGAATTTCAGCTACTACAACTACAAGGTACAGGACAAGACGTTCTCACAGTATGTTCAGGACCGTACATTAGAGCAGGTAAAGCAGTATGTCGCTATCCAGAACAAGTTCAAGGAGCTGAACCTTTCACTCACAGACGAGGAAGAGGAAACTGTGAAGACCTCTGTAAAGAAGATGTGGAATACAGAAATCTCATATTACGGCTACAGCACAGGAAAAACCTACGGTCAGAACTATGAGGCAGGCGGAATAAGCAAGAAGTCATACGAGGCTGTTCAGCTTGTAAACAAGATGAGCGAGAAGGTATTTGACGCTTACTATGAGAAAAACGGCATATCCGCAACAGACGAAAAGGATATAGCTACCTATTTCTATGACAATTACGGCAGATTCCAGATAATACAGGTTTCTCTTAAAGAGGGCAACGGCGACAAGATAACGACCGACGAGGGCAAGAAGGCAAAGAAGGAACAGGCTCAGGGCTATGTTGACAGACTGCTTGCCGGCGAGGACTACGATAAGGTATATCACGAGTATCAGGATCTTGTGGCAAAGGAAAAGGCTGAGGCTGAAGCCGAGAGCAACTCGGGCAATTCTTCTGCGGCATCATCTGTAACTTCTTCGACAAGCGAAACCGCATCGGACGATACAACGAGCAGCGGAACATCGGGAAGTAAAGAAGAGGAGCATGACCACGAATTCCTGCTCGGCAAGACGGATACTTCACCGAGCGAGGAGTTTGTAAAGTGGGCATTTGAGCTTGACACAGACAAGGGCGGAGTTTACGAGGACGACAGCGTTTACTATGCGGTAGTACGCCGTGATATAAAGGAACGTGAGGACTGGCTCACGGAGAATCACAGCAACGTGCTTCACGTTATGAAGGATGACGAGTACAAGGCTATGCTCAACGAAACGGCTAAGGACTATGTGCTTGATCTCAACAATGACGCACTCAACAAGTACAAGCCCGAAAATTTAAAGAAGTAAACAAAGCATAAAGAAAAGTACAAAGATATGCGGTCAGAGCAGGAAATACTCTGACCGTTATTTTTCGGAAAGGACAATGCGGTATGATAGTATTATCCGGTAATGATATTTCGGTGTCCTTCGGCGGTGAAACGCTGTTTCACGATGTGAATTTCCGGCTTGAAGAAAACGGCAGAGCCGGACTTGTAGGTGTAAACGGGTGCGGAAAAACCACGCTGATGCACGTTATAAACGGCAGGCAGGAGGCTGAAACAGGCGGTATAAGCAAGGCGGCGGGGATAAAGATCGGCTGTATGGAGCAGTATGTTATCCGTGACGATAATATCACTCTATATGACGAGGTACTGGAGATATTCCGTCCGCTTATCGACGCTGAAAACGAGCTTGCGGATATAGCGGTTGCGATAGATACGGGCGACCACAGCGAGCAGACGCTGTCAAGGCAGATGCAGCTACAGGAAAGATTTGAGCGTGAGGGCGGACTTACCTATAAATCAATGACTTGCTCGGCGCTTGTCGGTCTGGGATTTTCCGAAGACGATTTCAACAAACCGATAAGCGTGATGAGCGGTGGACAGAAAAGCAAGGCGCAGCTTGCGAAGCTGCTTCTTTCGGGGAGCAATATACTGCTTCTTGACGAGCCTACGAACCACCTTGATATAACCGCTTGCGAATGGCTCGAAAAGTTCCTTACGGAATATAAGGGCGCATATATCGTAATATCGCACGACCGTTATTTTCTCGACAAAGTCACCGACACGACTTTTGAAATGGAAAACAGGACGCTTCGTGAATATAAGGGCAACTATACACGCTATCTTGAGCTGAAGGCTGAGGCGAGAGAGGCTCAGCAGAGAGTGTACGACAGGACGGTAAAGGAAATAAACCGTATCGAAGGCATTGTAGAGCAACAGAAGCGGTGGGGGCAGGAGCATAACTTCATCACGGCGGCATCAAAGCAGAAGCAGGCGGACAGGCTGAAGGAAACGCTCGAAAAGCCTGAGGATCTGCCGGAGGCTATAAAGTTCACGTTCAGGGCGAAGGAAGGCGGCGCAAACGATGTGCTTATTGCAAAGGGCCTGTCGAAATCGTTTGACGGGACGGTGGTTTTCACAAATGCAGAGCTTGACATAAAGAAGAACACGACAACATTTATATTAGGCGAGAACGGCTGCGGAAAGACTACGCTTCTGAAAATCCTTACGGGAGAATATCAGGCGGATAGCGGAGAGTATAAATTCGGCAACAATATACAATTTGGATATTACGATCAGGCACAGACGGATCTTGACCCGTCAAAGACGGTGATTGACGAGGTGTGGGACAGGTATCCCGGAATGACGCAGACGCAGGTGCGTTCTGCACTGGCGCAGTTTTTGTTCAAGGGCGACGATGTGTTCAAGAATGTGGGCAAGCTCAGCGGAGGAGAAAAGGCAAGGGTGTCGCTCCTTAAGCTGATGCTTAGCAAGGCGAATATGCTGCTGCTCGACGAGCCGACAAACCATCTGGACATACATTCGAGAGAGGCTCTGGAAAACGCACTGGCAAGCTACGGCGGAACGCTTCTTATCGTGTCGCACGACAGATACCTGATCAACAAGCTGGCCGACAGGATAGTGTGGCTCGGAAAGACGGGTACTGTAAACATAGACGGAAACTATGACAGGTATATCGAACTCAAGGAAGCGAAGGCACAGTCCGAGCAGGCGGTACAGGTAAAGGCGGCAGAAGGCAAGAAGAACGACTACAAGGAGCGCAAGGAGCGTGAAAGCACGCTCAGAAAGCTCAGCGGTGCGCTGAAGCGTTGCGAACAGGCGATAGATGAGATCGGGCTGAAAACGGCGGAGCTTGCACAGCAGATGTCACAGCCGGAGATAGCGACCGACTATGAAAAAACGAGTGCGCTTGCACAGGAAATAGAGGCGCTGAAGGAAAAAGAGGAGGCGCTTACTGCCGAGTGGATGGAGCTAAGTGAACAAATCGAAGCGTTTACATGAGTTACACACAAAAATTAAGTAATATATGGAATAATTAGCTAAAAAAATCGCCGAAAATATTTGTGCATATTCAACAAAGTTTGATTAAGCAAATTAAGGAATTAGCTAAATTAAGTTATAAGAATTTTCAATATGGAAATCGTTTACACCAAAAATAGCTTATAAGACGCCCGAAAAATCAAGATATTGTGCAGACAAAAATCAAATTCAGCGATATGCACAAAATTTGCGTGTGAAGTTTGTAACTGTTAGACAAGCGCAAAAGTGATTTGTACAGAAAATCAAAATCATTTGAGAAATGTGAAAGTTCTTTTATGAACCTTGACAGTAAGGTGATAATTTGGTATAATTACTACGTTATAGACCCTTGTGCTGTTTTGTACATTATTTCTAAATACGGCGTGTTTACAGCCGAAAACGAATAATACAATTGTGCATATGGTACAAAAAGCAGATGAAACAATTTGCAGGGCAAACGTAGCTTACGGACTTTTTTGAGGATCGAAACTGCCTATGGAAACGATTTTAAGAGCGGAGAATATCTCCAGGAGCTTTAAAATAAACGATAATACCACTGTTGACGCTTTGAAGGATATAAATCTCGATGTGGAAAAGAACAAGCTGGTCGTGCTGAGAGGCAGATCCGGCTCGGGCAAGACCACGCTGATAAATATACTCGGAGCGCTTGACCGTCCTACAGGCGGCGATGTCTACTTTGACGGGAAGAAGATAACGGGTCTTTCCGACAAGGAGATGGATAAGCTGAGAAGAAACGATATGTCGTTTGTTTTCCAGTCTGTAGCGCTTATACCGACAATGACGGCGTATGAGAACGTTGAGTTTGCAATGCGGCTTGTGGGTATGCCTTATGCAGAGCGTGTAAAGCGGGCGAAGGAATGCCTTGTAAGAGTGGGACTTGAAAAGCGTATGCACCACAGACCCGGAGAGCTTTCGGGCGGTGAGCAGCAGAGAGTGGCGATAGCGAGGGCGATCTCGCACAAGCCGAAGCTGATATTTGCGGATGAGCCTACTGCGGCGCTTGATATGCCTACGGGACTTGCGGTTATGAATCTGTTTAAAGAGCTTGTACATACGGACGGGCTTACAATAGTGATGACAACGCACGACACTGCGATGATGGAGCAGTGCGACGTGGTTTATACACTTGACGACGGACGCATTACAGACGTCAGAAAGCAGGTGGAGTGATGCCTCATAGAATGATGCTTGCACCGCCCGAAAATGTGATGGTGCAATGTGAGAACCTTGTCAAGATATATAAGACGACCGATGTTGAGGTAATGGCTTTACAGGGACTTGACCTCACGGTTGAGCGTGGAGAGCTGATGGGCATCGTCGGTGCGAGCGGAAGCGGCAAATCAACGCTTCTGAATATGCTCGGTGCGCTCGATAAGCCTTCGGCGGGAAGTCTTTACGTTGACGGTAAGGATCTTCTTAAATTTGATGAAAAGGATCTTATAAAATATAAGAGAGAAACGGTCGGTTTCGTGTGGCAGAACAACGCCAGAAACCTTATACCGTATCTTACGGCGATACAGAACGTTGAAATGCCGCTTTTACTTTCGGGACACAAGAACCGAAGGGAGAGAGCGGAGGAGCTGCTCGACATGGTAGGACTTTCAGCGAGAAAGAACTCGGTACTCGGTCAGCTTTCGGGCGGTGAGCAGCAACGAGTGGCTATCGCCATAGCGCTTTCAAACAATCCCAGCCTGCTCCTTGCGGACGAACCTACGGGTGCGGTCGATACCAAGACGGCGGCGATGGTGCTTGATGTTTTCAAGCAGCTAAACCGTCAGACAGGCGTTACCATTATAATAGTAACACACGATACAAATCTGTCGAAGTCGATCGACCGTGTTGTTGCTATCCGTGACGGCCGTACATCGAGTGAGATGCTGAGAAAGAAAACCGAGATCCTCTCATTCGGGGAACTCGAAAAGATGAGCGAGCAGCAAAGGGCGGAGCATGAAAAGCTCATGCAGCAAAGCGGCTCGGATCAAGAGGAGCTTGTTGTTCTTGACAGGGCAGGCAGACTCCAGATACCAAAAGAATATCTCGAGGCTCTGGGTATAAGGGGCGGAGATAAAGTGCGTGTTGAGCTTGAGGACGGAAAAATTTCCGTTTACAACTCGGACTACAATATGCACGGATAAATTCCTTAACTCGTCGAAATTAGCATATTTTCGATTGGACATAAACGACAACTATCAGAAAGGTGGATTATTACTGTGGCAACAAAAGTCAGCAGGATGAAAAGAACATTAGCGGGTATATTGTCATGTGCGACACTCGTATCCTCATTGTCACTTACATCAACCGCAGTCAGCGCAGAAGCGACAACAGATACTTCTGCCGGACAATCCGAGGAAAGCAAAACCGATAGCTCAGTGAGCGAAATCACAATCACCGGTATGGAGGGCAAGTACAGCACTTATTACAACAGTCATAAGGACGCCGCAAAGCCCAAGAAGGAAATTACTATCTATGCTACCGACTACAAGGAAGGTACGATAGACGGCACATCCTTCGTCAACAACGTATCGGAGATGACAGCCGAGCAGGCTGCAGCCATAATGCCTGCACTTGAGGAGATCACTCAGAAATCAGGCGACGGCTACAACGGAATCAAGGCATTCCTCGAAGAAGATACCGATCTCAAGACAGATCACTACTCAACGATAAAGTGGAAGAGCGACAAGCTCACGCTTACATATGAGTTCAATGTCGAGGAAACGGGTCTTTACAATCTTGAGACTATCTATTATCCTATCGAGGGCAATGAATCAAAGAATACCGTTCTTGACATAGGTCTTAAGATAGACGGCGAATATCCTTTCGCAGCGGCACAGGACATCACGCTCGACCGTTACTGGAAGGACGAGAGAGAGATAACCCGTGACAGCAAGGACAACGATCTTCGTCCCGGACAGGTAACCTATGATTGCTGGATAAAGTATCCTATCAAGGACAAGGAAGGTCTTTACAACGAGCCTTACTACTTCTATCTTGAAAAAGGCAAGCACACAATGACACTTGAGGGTATCAGAACCTACGGTGTTTTCCATTCGTTTACGTTCAAAAACTACGATGAGCTTGTAAGCTACGATTCAATCAAGCCCACAGATGATCAGCTTCAGAACACTCCCGCACTTTCTTCAAAGAACGAGGAGCTGGGAACGAACACCATCTTCCTTCAGGCTGAGGAGTCTGAATACAAGACAGCATCGACATTATATGCTACTTACGACAGAACGACCTACATGACAAATCCCAACCACCCGACCAAGCAGCGTTACAATACTATCGGTCAGGCAACGTGGAGTAAGGCAACACAGGCAATTACCTACAAGTTCAAGGTTGAAAACGACGGTTATTACCGCTTCAACTTCAAGGCAAGACAGAATCAGATGAGAGGCTTCTTCTCAAACAGAAGAATCTACATTGACGGAAAGGTTCCGTGCAAGGAGCTTGACGATGTTAGGTTCATCTATTCTCCGGACTGGTACAACCTCACTCCCCAGGATGAGAACGGCAACGATATTTACGTTTATCTGACAGCGGGCGAGGAGCACGAGCTGACGCTTGAGGCTATACCCGGTTCAATCGGCGCGGTTATGCAGAGACTTGACGACCTTATACTCGAGCTCAACCAGTACTATAGAAGAATACTTATGATAACGGGTCCCAACCCCGATGAATACAAGGATTACTTTGTAGAAAGGAAGATACCCGGTATTCAGGACGCATTCCGGAGAATAGTTGATTCTCTGCGTGCGGAGAAGGCAAGCATCGAGAACCTTACAAAGAAGGGCTCTGAGGCATCGGCGCTTGAAACAATGTGTATCTACCTTGAAAGATGTATAAAGAGCCCTGAGGATATTCCGATAATGGCAAGCAGTATCAAGGACAGCATCTCGTCTATATCGGCGTGGATGCGTGACTACCGTGGTCAGCCCCTTGAGCTTGACTACATAGAGGTGGCAACCTGCCACGAGGATTTCGCATCACCGTACGGCAACTTCTTCGGTGAACTTGCATTCGGCTTTAACGCATTTATCGGTTCGTTCTTTGAGGATTATACGAACCTTTCGGATTCAAGTGCAACATCGCTCGACGTATGGGTATCACTTGCCCGTGACCAGGCAACCGTTGTAAAGAACCTTGTTGACAACAAGTTCAACTCGAATCCCGACTATAACGGAACACAGGCTTCAATCAACCTTGTACAAGGTTCTGTACTTGAAGCAACGCTCGCAGGCAAGGGTCCTGAAATCGCACTGTTCATCGGCGGCGACTTCCCGATACAGCTCGCTGCGAGAGGACTGCTCCTTGATATGACGCAGTTCAAGGATTATGAGGCGGTAACAAAGAGATTTGCGAAGGACGCAATGACGCTGTACGAATATAACGACGGTGTATCGACAGGCGTTTACGGTCTCCCCGTTTCACAGACATTCCCGATGCTGTTCTACAGAACAGACGTACTTAAGGAGCTTGGATATGAGAATCCTCCCGAAACATGGGATCAGCTCACAGATATGCTCCCGACATTACAGAGAAAGTACCTTGACGTAGGTCTTATACTTCCTCAGAACGTTTCATCGAACACGTTCGACTCAGGTAACACATTCATTATGCTGATGCTCCAGACAGGTCAGGACATCTACAACAAGGACCTTTACACAACGGACTACAACAGCATGAAAACTACCGACATAAAGAACGTAAACCTCACGAACTTCATGACTCAGGATTCTATCAGAGTATTTGAGCAGTGGACAAAGTTCTACACGGTATTCAGTTTTGATCAGACATTCGACGCATTCTCACGTTTCAGAACAGGTGAGATGCCCCTCGTTGTTCAGGCCTATACGTTCTACAACCAGCTGTCAGTTGCAGCACCCGAAATCAAGGGTCTGTGGGACTTCACACTGGTACCCGGAACAAAGCAGGCAGACGGAACAATAAATCACGCTGTAAACTCTGCAGGCAGTGGTGCGGTAATATTCAACAAGGTTTCAAATCAGGCTGCAGCCTGGGATTTCGTAAAGTGGTTCACAAGTACGGATATTCAGGTTGACTACGGTAAGCAGATCGAAGCTCTTATGGGTCCCCTGGGACGTTTCGATACGGCAAACGTAGAAGCTCTTGAACAGCTCCCTTGGTCAACTGCCGAGTATGAGAAGATCTCATCACAGCAGAGCTACCTCAAGGAAGTACCGATCATTCCCGCATCCTATGCAGTAACAAGACACATCAACAACGCATTCAGAATGGTTGTTAACGATGCAGGTAACCCCAGATACACGCTTATGAGCTACAACGATCAGATTAAGTCTGAGATCGTAAGAAAGTATCAGGAATTATCGTCCATCAAAAAATGATCTTGAAAAGCGGTGAGGGCTTTTCGCCCTCACAGGCTTTGCTGAATTATAGAGGAGGTTATCGGTTTGTTTAACAGAGAAAAGCCGCAGTATATTGAAGACAGCAAGGTCAGATATACACTGCGTGAGATGAAGAAGAACGCAAGCGTATATGTGCTTCTTGCGCCCTACTTCATACTCTTTACGATCTTTACGATCATACCGGTGTTGCTTTCGTTGCCTATGGGCTTTACGAACTTCAACATGGTACAGTTCCCCCAGTTTGTGGGACTGAGCAATTTCTATTCGCTGATACTTGAGGACGAGGTCTTCTTAAAGGCGATACAGAATACGCTCGTATTCGCAATTATAACAGGTCCGTTAAGCTATATCATGTGCTTTATACTGGCATGGCTTATCAACGAAATGCCCAGAGCATTAAAGACAATGTTCACATTTATCTTCTATGCGCCGACTTTGGCAGGTAACATCTATACCACATGGCAGCTCATATTCTCGGGCGATACATACGGTATAGCAAACTCTTATCTGCTTGACCTTGGTATCATAAACAGCGCACGTCAGTGGCTGACAGACGCAAACTACATCATGGGTGTTGTAATCGTCGTTCAGCTGTGGATGTCGCTTGGTGCCGGATTCCTTGCGCTTCGTGCAGGTCTTCAGGGTATACCTAAGGACAGATACGAGGCGGGTGCTATCGAAGGCATCAAGAACCGTACACAGCAGTTACTGCTCGTTACGGTGCCGGCAATGGGCCCTCAGCTGCTGTTCGCAGCGGTTATGCAGATCACCGCTTCCTTCACAGCCGGTGATGTAGGTCGTTTCCTTACCGCATTCCCTTCAACAGACTATGCGGCACACACGATCATGACACACGCTTATGACTACGGTTCAATACGTTATGAGATGGGTTACTCATCGGCTATATGCTTCGTATTGTTCGCAGTAATGCTGCTTGCCAACTGGGGTATCAAGAAGGTACTCGGCAAGTACCTTGACTGATCGGAGGATCTCACATTATGAATTTCTCTCTAAGAAAGGAAGGCAGTTATGAAAATAACTAAGAGGAGAAGAAAAAGATATGGCGGTTCTCTGGGCGGCGACATTTTCATATTTGTAGTGCTCGCTCTGCTGGGTCTGTTCATGATCTTCCCCATTTATCTTTCTGTTATACAGTCACTGAAGCCTGTTGAGGAGCTGTTCCTCTTCCCGCCCAGACTATATGTACAGAACATCACGGATCAGAACTTTGCTGATCTGCTTGCTACGGCATCCAACATGTGGGTACCGTTCTCAAGATACATTTTCAACTCTGTATTTGTAGCTGTAGTAGTTACAGTTGCACAGCTTTTATTCTCGTCATCGGCGGCATATGCGCTTTCAAAGGTTGCATTCCCCGGTGCGAAGGCGCTCAACAAGATAATCGAGGTTGCCCTTCTGTTCACATCTACCGTACTTTACATCATGCAGTACATGGTAATGGCAACACTTGGTATGATCGATACATACTTTGCAATCATTCTGCCGTACATCGCAACGCCTATGGGACTGTTCCTTATGCGTCAGTTCATGGGACAGCTGCCCGACAGTATGATAGAGGCCGCAAAGCTGGACGGCGCAAGCCACATCAGAATCTGCTGGCAGATAGTAATGCCCAACGTTAAACCCGCTTGGCTGACACTTCTGATATTCGCTTTCCAGGGCGCATGGCAGATTACAGGCTATTCATTCATTTATAATGAGGCATTAAAACCCATTCCGACCGTTATGCAGCAGATAAGTGCCGCCGGTATTGCCCGTGCGGGCGTTGCGGCAGCCGCAGCTGTTATCACGATGCTGCCGCCTATCATAGTATTCATTTTCTGCCAGAGCAGCGTTATGGAAACTATGGCTACCAGCGGTCTTAAAGACTGATTTATTATTAGATTATACAGAAAGGATGATTTTAGTGCCAAACATGAAGAAAATCGCTACGGCAG
>ULNP01064484.1_pt1 | contig 14399 bp, 14 predicted proteins | sample 1951941 | NCBI WGS metagenome assembly ULNP01 (sample SAMEA4835579, study PRJEB28245) | human gut metagenome | biome: gut microbiome; material: fecal sample | place: Denmark | collected 2008
CAGGGCGGCCGCTGGCATGGTTGCGGAATCAGACATTTTGTATTCTCCTTGATTTTTGTTCTTTTCTTCCGGATATGCGGATATGTCACGTATTGGCCGGCTCGACAACCGACCCACCGTCCGGCAGCGCGGTGTCGACCAGCAAATCGGCGACGGCTTGGATATTGGTCGCTTCGAAATAGCGGTTTTCCAGCGGAATCCACTCGTCGACGAATCGTTGCAACATGCGTGGATTGCGTCGTTCGAGCCGACGCAACTGTTCGGCAGGATCGACCGCAAGACAGATCATGCAATCGTAATACCTCCGCAAGGCGGGGTGCATGCTGTAGCCGCCTTCCACAATGGTCAGCTGGGCCGGTTCGACGGCGTACGCGACGGCGAAATCGCCTGTATGGCAATCCCAAGGCCGGTATTGCGCGGCTTGTCCGGCGGCGAGCGGTGCCAACACTTCCGTTTCGAACCGTTCACGGTCCACGTTGCCGCCGGGTTCGGCGAAACGTTCCGGCGTGCGCTGTTCGGGACGGAGGAAGAAATCGTCCATGTGCAGCACGTTGCCGCCGAAACGCCTGTTGAGCATCGCGGCAAACGTGGTTTTGCCAGACGTGCATGGCCCGTCGATTGCGACGAACACACAATCGCGTTCGGCAAGCAACGTTTCGATACGTGCGATTGCGATGCTGGCTTCCGTAGGCTTCGCGGGTTTCGTGACCATTGCGTTCGCCGTCAGTCGAGTACGGTCAGACGGTACGCGCGCGAACCGATGCCAAGTTCCTCGGCGTATTCGAGGATGTGTTCGCCGTGGAGCGAGGCGATGCGTTCGGTGACGGACGCTCCGTCGGGGGCGGTGTGGATGAGGTCGACGCATGCCTGGTCGAGTGCCACCGGGTCGAGCGAGGACAGCACGCCGATGTCATGCATGTCCGGTTCCGTCGGGGAGGCCAGGCAGTCGCAATCCACCGACAGGCGGTTCATGACGTTCAGATACATCATCTTGCCATGCATGTGGCCGATCACGGCCTCATCGGCTTCGGCCATCGATTCGAGGAATGCATCCTGAGGAGTTTCCACCCACTTGTCCTTGGTGACGCCGGCGGAATGGATCCAGCGTTTGCCGTTCGACGAGGCTATGCCGATGGACACGTTCTTGAGCGCGCCGCCGAAGCCTCCCATCGGATGGCCTTTGAAATGCGACAGCACGAAAATGGAATCGTAGTCGTCGATATGCTTGCCGACGATGTCGTAGGCGATGTGGCGGTGCTTGGCCACCGGGATCTCGATTTCGCCGCCCATGTCCATGATCTGGATTGGCGCAAGATCGGCGTATCCGTGCTTTTTGAACGTGGCAAGGCTTTTTTCGGGGGTTTCACGATTGCCGTCGTATGCGGTAGCGCATTCCACGAGCGTGCCGCCGATCTCCTGCACGAGGTCCTTGACGAGCGAAGGATTGAGATTATTGGATTTTTCCGATTCGCCGGAATGGACTTTGATGGCCGTTTTGCCTTCCGGCTTGCGTCCGAGCGCATGGTAGGCGGCGACGAGGCTTTCCGGTGTGATGATCGGCGTGAAGAACACTTCCGGTGCGGACTGCGCGTCGGTGCGGTGTTCCAGTCCTTCCAGTCGCGAGGCTTCGAATTGCATCTTGACCCTCCTTGATTCTGCCTGTGTTTTTGGCTTGCATCTCCAGCGTACCAACTTAAACCCGACTTGAAGCAAACAGACCTCAAACCCGTTCGAGATATGTTGCAAAATATGGATTCCCGCGCGTGTCTCCCCATCCGGCCGGCTTGTCCGCATGAACCGGAACACTTGACGCTCGTGATTGATTTTTGCAAGAAATGGTGGACTCGCATAGCCACCAAGGAAATGGCGTTCATTGGCATCGTCACGTTGGCGGCCTCTCTGGTGGCTTCGTGGCTCAAGCAGTTTCCGGGATTCAGCCTGTTCGGCGCGTTGATCATCGCTCTGCTCATCGGCATGGTCGCGCAGTTCCCGATCCGCAAATGGTATTCGAGCCGTTCCGCCGAGCATAAGGCCGGTGTGAAGGATGCGGCCGGGCTCATTTCGAACAAGCTGCTTCGCCTGGGCATCATCCTGCTTGGTTTCAAGCTCAATCTGACGGTGCTGTTCACGCAGGGTATCAAGTGTCTGCCGATCGCGGCAGTGGTGGTGACGCTCACCATCGTGGTGTGCTACAACATCGCACGCAAGCTTGGCGTCGATCCGCAGCTCGCCATTCTCGTGGCGGGCGGGACCGGCATCTGTGGCGCGGCAGCCGTCATGGGATTGTCCGGCTCCATCAAGGTGCCGCCGGAAAAAGAGGATGAGAAGGCCAACAATGAGGTGATGGCCGTGGCCATCATCGCCATCATGGGCACCATCTTCGCATTGCTGGAAATCGCCCTTGGGCCGTTGACGGGCCTGAGCAAGACGCAGCTGGGCATCACCGCCGGAGCGTCCCTGCACGAAATCGCCCATGCCGTGGCCGCCGGCGACGCGTTCGGCGCGGTGGACATCGCCACCATCATGAAGCTTTCCCGCGTGCTGATGCTGGTGTTCGCGGCCATCATCATCGCCGTTTGGTGGAATAAAAACCATTCCGAAATGCCGGCCGACGGCAAACGCAAAGTGTCGTTCCCGTGGTTCATGCTCGGTTTCATCGGCGCTTCCATCATCGGCACGTTCGTGCCGTTCATCGGTGCCATCGCACCGAATCTGGTCGATTTCGCATACATCGTGCTCGGCATGGCCATGGCGGCGCTCGGCATCAATGTGAATTTCAGCGCCATCGCGAAGAAGGGACAGAAAGCGTTCCTGGCGAGCTTCCTCACGTCCGTGCTGCTCATGTGCTTCGCGGCGGGAATCGCGGCGCTGTTCTTCTAATCGCCTTCCGTTGTGCCACGCTGTCGTTTTGCGGAGGGCAGTTGGATTTCGGACAGCAGAATCGCACCGAAAATCAGCGCGAAACCGCATAACGACGGCACGGTCAGCGTTTCGCCGGTGAAAATCACGGATACCAGCATGGCGAAGATGCATTCCGTGCTTAAGATCACGGACGCCTCGGAAGTGGGCAGATTCTGTATGGCGATGGTTTGAAACACTTGGGCGATCACCGTGGAGCCGATCACCAGGTAGGCGATGCACAGCACGATGTCCCACCGCGCCCAAGCCATGGACGGTCCGCCTTCGGTAAGCACCGCGCCAGCACCGAACAGCAGGGCGCACCACACGAATTCGGCAAGCATCAGCGCGATCGCGTCGAAATCCTTGCCAATGAAACCAACCAAAACCAGATTCAACGCGAAGAAAAACGCGCCGATGATAGTCATGGCGTCACCGAAGCTCATATGCATGAGTTCCGCGCCACCGCCGCCGCTCAGCGACACCAGACCAATGCCGAACGCGCAGACGAACGCGGCCACCAGATGCTGCCAGCTGGGGCGTTTGCGCGTGAACGCCCACACCACGAACGGCACCATCACGCAATAGGTGTCGGTGAAGAAGCTGTTGCGTCCGGGAGACGTGGTTTCAAGTCCTTTGAGCTGGAAGATGAATCCCAGCCAGTAAGTCAACGCGAGTATCAGACCGGGAACGATATAGCGGCGCAGGCGAATCCTGCGAAGACGTGGGAAAAACACGATGGCCATAAGCAGTACCGCCGAAGCCATGCGGAAGAACATCATCCACTGTGTCGGCATGTTCTCCTGCACATGCTTGAGCATGGTGTAGCCGGACCCCCATACCGCCGCGTTGACCAGCATCATCACGCGGGCGACCGGCTTCGATACGCTAATGCCTTCCGATGATTCCTGCCCCGCGTCTGCCATCCGTCCCCCCTTACACGCTTCCACACATCCGACGTCGTATTCACGTCATGCTTTCCGAAGGAAACTTTAGACGTGGCTGCGGAAGCAACACGCGGGAGCATGCTACTGCGCTTTGGCCGCCTGGCTGTTCACCCAGTTGTCAGCCATGTCAATGGCTTCGTCAAGCGTGACCTTGGCCGCCTTGTAATACTTGGAATCCTTGATGTTGCTGCTTTCGACGAGCTTCTGTCCGGAGTCCGCGGCCTTGGACAGCGCGGACAGCAGTTTGCGCCCGGTCAGGGTCAGGGAATCGTCCTTGCTGAGTTTGTCGACCAGTTTGTCTGCCTTGTCGATCGACTGTTGCAGTTCCTTTTTGGATTCATCCGACGATTTCGTGTCGGAGGTGCTGTTCGAAGAGGCTCCGTTCGATTGCCCGGATGGGTTATTGGACGATTGTCCAGCTGCCGCGCCATCCGAATCGGCCTTCGGATCCTGCAACGCGGTTTCGGCGTTTTTCTCTTGGATGCTTTTCAGACTGGCGTTCAGGGAATCGGTGGCGCTGTCCAACGTTTTGGCTACGAGATTGAGCTGCGTGATGGTGGCTTCCGCCTTGCAGCCTTCCGTATCGACTGTGTTCTCGGCGCTGGTGGACGCGTCCGCGAACGCGTCGATGATGTCGTTCACGCCGAGCGCGCCTCGAATCAGCTTCTGCAGTTCGCTGCCGTTTTCGGAAGTGTCGAGCACGGCTTTGCGGGCCGAGCTGAATTCCGCGAGCGATTGCCGGCATGTGGCCAATGCTTCCTGATGCTTGTTGCGGTAAACGCACACGCCGGCACCGCATGCCACGATGAGGGCCACGACCACGGCAAGGACGATCGGCCATGCCTTGCGGGGGCTGGAAGGCTGTTCAGTGGTCTGGTACTGATAATCCATACGTGTCACCCCTTGCGAACCGATAGCTGTCATCGTTCTTCGTCTTGTTAACCTTGCCTATTGTACGGGCTTGAAGATGGGAATATCCTGAATGGGCATCCTGCGCACACCAATGACGCAGGATTGGGCTGGCATATCGTCTCTCCGCAGGCGTGCCGCATGTCCATCACGGCCAGCAGCCCCCGTTTGTCCGCTCGTTCGACAGCCATGTCCACGAAATCGACCGGCAGATGCCGTTTGTCGGCGATTTGCCGCACCGTCAATCCTGCGGCGATGTCGCCGGCGATGCGTGCGACGATATCGTTCCGGCCGTCGCCGTATGTATCAGCCGTACGTGGCGTGCGCCGCCATCCGTGCGCGGAAGCGCCGGACCGTTCCATACCGCTCACCATATCAACCGCAATGTTTGGAAGGCGATGATGGCGATGACGTATGCCACGGCCAAGCTCAGCAGGACGGATCGCGCCGCGACTTTCGTGCCAAACTGCCGTCGCATTTCGGCGACCGTTGCAAGACATGGCGTGTAGGCGAGCGTGAACAGCAGGAAGGCGATGGCCGCCGCCTTGCCGTGGCCGTGCGATGACTGGTCGAACGAGGCGCGCAGCTTCTGTCCCAGCGTTCCCTCCCCGGCTTGTTGGGAAGCCGCATCATCCGGTTCGTCCGCATGGTATGACTGCGACATCGAACCGACCACGACCTCTTTGGCCACGAATCCCGTGATCAGCGCGGCCGAGGCATGCCAGTCATCGAAACCGGCCGGCGCGAACACGGGAGCGACCGCGTCGGCGAGCACGCCATACGCGGAATCATGCACGTCGTCGACATGAGCGAAACCGCCTGCGTTGGCGGTTACCGGAATGCCCTGCAGCAGCCACAGCGCCGTGATCATTGAAATGATGATCACGCTGGCTCCACGGATGAAGCCCCATAGACGCAGCAGCACCGAACGTGCCAGCTGCAACGCGCGCGGGCATTGGTATGCGGGAAGCGCCAGCATCAACGGTTCGGGTTCGAGGCCGCGGAACATGGTGTGGCGCAGCAGCACGCCGACCAGCAGGATGACCATGACCGAAGCCACGTACATGAGGAAGACCACGAGACCGGCGTATTTCGGGAAGAACGCGTGGGCGAGCACCAAAAACACCGATAGTCGTGCGGAACATGCCGCGAACGGCACCAGCATGCCGGTAAGCACCCGTTGCCGGGAATCGGATAGGGTTCGTGTGGCGTCCAAAGCCGGCAGATTGCAGCCGAAGCCGACGATGATCGGCAGGAACGCGCGACCGTCCAATCCCAAGGCGCGCATGGCACGGTCCATCACGAACGCGGCGCGGGCCATGTAGCCGGAATCCTCCAAGATTGACAGCAGCAGGAACATGATGCCCATCACCGGAATGAACGTCAGCACGGTGACCACGCCGTCAAGCAGACCGTCCACCAGCAGCGAACGCAGCCAGCCGCCGCTCACGGATGGTCCGAACAGGCCGAGCAGCAGGTCGAGTCCATCTGTGCACCATCCGCGGAAGGTCACGTCAATCCAATCCTGCATGGGGCTGGCGAGCGTGGTGGTGGCCTGGAACACGACGAACAGCACCGCAAGGAAGACGAGGACGCCAATCACGGGGTGCAGCAGCACGCGGTCGATGCGGTCGGACAAAGTGACGTGGTCGACCGCATGCATGTCGAGGCCGCGCAATATGCCGGCGGTCCAGTCGAGTCGTGCGTCGGCCCGCGATTCGGCCCAGACGCTCAGGCCGTCGGCGGTTTTCATGTCGGCGTCGGCTGTCGCGGTTGGCAGTGCGGTCAGCCCGTGCGGAACGGGCGTTCCCTCGAAACTTGCGGCGATCGCGTCGGCCAAAGCCTTGCCGCCGTTTCCGGTACGTCCGTCAATCGCGACGACCGGCATGCCGTCCAGCAAATGGGACAGTCGTTCCGCATCGACGCCGCAGCCGTTGCGGACGGCGAGGTCGTTCATGGTGAGTGCCACGACGGTGGGCAGCCCGAGCTCCACCACCATCGACAGCAGGTACAGCGATCGGGACAGCGCGGTGGCGTCCAGCACCACGACGGCAAGGTCGGGAACGGGCATGCCTGACATGCCGGTCAGCGCGTTGACGGCGACCTGCTCATCGGGACTCATCGGCGCCAGAGAATATGTGCCGGGGGTGTCCACGAACTGCCAGTTTTGCGCGTTTCCCGCTGTTTTCGGTTTTTCGTAATGGTATTGCCCGCAGGTGATGGACACCGTGGTGCCGGGCGCGTTCATCGTGCGGGTTCTCGCGCCGAGCAGCGCGTTGAACATGGAAGATTTGCCAACGTTCGGATTGCCTACAAACACGACGCGTTTTACATTTTCGACGTTTCCCATATTGCCGGAGTCGCCGCCCATGCCGTCATTCGCGGGTCTGTTGACACGACAAGCGCGATGCCGGCAACAGCCATTCTGCGAACGGCAGCAGTCGCCGCCCCTCAGGTTCCGTAGATTCAACATTCGCGCATATTCCCGTTCTCTTCGCGTTACGCAACGTCGTCTTGCGCATGTTCATCCCGCGCGAACCGTACCCGGACGGCACGCGCGGTGCCGCCGTCCACCGCGACACGTTCGTTTCCGAATGCGACGACCCTTCCGCCGAAAGCGCTCCGCTGCATGACCCGTAAACCCGCGCCCGGAGCCAATCCTATCTCACATAGGCGGAACCGGTGCCGGTCATCCAGGTCGATGCCGTCCACGACAACGCGCATGGCGCGCGGACAGTCGCGCAGCGTCATGATGGCGCCGCGCCCCCCCGCCCGACGCCGCACCGTGTCATCGAAGCGGCGAGCATGCGTATTATCCATGTTTTCACACATAGCAGGAAACGAAGCAAAGCACAAGAGTGTTTTTCACGGAACTGAACCGCACCCCAATTGTTGGACGTCGGTAAGTGGGATGCAGTCTGAGACCGCGATCTGGCACACATCATCCAGACTTTGGTCGACGATCCCATTGAGCAACGCATTCGCGAACGGCTCGTCCAAGAGCAGGACGGCGAGGCCGTTGCCGACAATGCCCCGGTCAATACAGGCTGTGGCAACGCTGCCGACAATGCCACTGCCGAAAAACGCAAGCCCAGTGCCGCCACATTGGCGGCAATAACAGTACCGGCACAAGCGGCACCGACGCGGTTGCCGACAATCCGCTGGAGCTGGTGGAATCCGGTTGGTCTGTAAGCCAACAGGGGTACGTTAGCTACGCATTCGCCCTGCGCAACACCAGCACAACCCTGCAGGTACAGTATCCAGAAGTCGCCATCACCGGCGAACCAAAGACGGCTCCATCGTGTTCTCGCAGACGCAAACGCTGAATATGGCGTTCCCGAATCAGACTATATATAACGCCGGGCAAGCGGGTCAAGGTACCGCACCGGCCACCGTGGACTTCGTTGCGCTCAGTCCGAATGAGTACAACGTCACGGAAGCACAAGGCACTGCCACTTTCCCCATCAGCGGAATCTCCAAAGTGCGCAACAACGACGGCGGCACGACCTTCAATGGCGAAGTCCGCGCCGTGACCGATGGTTTCAAGCCTTCAGATGGACAGCAGATCAAGGTTTCCCTACTGTTGCGGGATAAGCAAGGTACCATCATCTATGGAGAAATGGCATTTGTGGATTGGCCGGACAATGGCCAATCCATGCCTTTCTCGATACTGGTGTACGATTTGCCGGACTACACGTCCTACGAGTCGTACGCACAAATTTGGTAGTTCGGCTTAATCGCCATCAGGCCGCGTTACGCGCCGCATCGACACTAGTGTTGCGCCGTGCCTGGCCGAATACACGGCCAGCCATCTTCTCATCGGTCTCGGTCTGGATGATGGTGCGCATCGGGCCCATGCAGATGGCCGAAGCCAAACCGTTCACCACATCAATCAGCAAATACGCCAGCAGCTTGTGGACCACGCCAAGACCAACGACGGAGACGCCCACCAGAGTGATGCCGAAGGCGACCACGCGCATGTTGTTGCGGACGATGATGACGCCGAATCACCGATCATCCTTTGGGAACAACGCGTCGAAGGCATGTTCCATCACGGACTTACGGCGGATCACACCGACGAGCCTGCCATCACCATCCACCACCGGCAGTTTCTTGAACTGCTTCTTGGCGAGGATTCGGGCCACCTCTCCAACATGCTGGTCGGGCGTGGCGGCAACGACCTTATGCGTGGCGATGTCCATCACCTTCTTGCCGGAGAGCGCCTGCACCTTGGAGGCCACGGTTTCGTCGTCGAACACCACCATCGTCGAACCGGTGCCGGTGGAAACCGTACGGGATTCATAGGTGGCAATCGATTTCATGACATCGCCGTCACTGACGAAGCCGACGAGCCTGCCATCGCCGTTCACCACGGGAAGGCTGGAGACGTTGAGGCGGATGAACTCGCGCACCACATGCGTGATGTCATCGCTGTCCAGGCAGCTGTAGGGCTGATCGTCCATAATCCCGCCGATGGACTGTTCCTGGGCCTGCTTGAACAGGGAGGCAGCGGGGGCCACGTATGCGCCGGCGTAGTGATGCTCGGCGGGCTGACCTTCAGTGGTTTCGACCGCGACTTCGGCGGAGGCTTGCGCCTCGTAGGCCTTGGCGTTGCGTGCTGCCTTCTCCTTGGCACGGCTGGTGACGGTGAAGATGCAGATGATCAGGGCGACCAGCGAGATGGCGGCGCACAGCAGGTAGGAGAACGCGATGCCGCTGGCCGTGGCGGACTTCACACCCTGGGACATGCGCGAGGCGGTCACGGATGTTTCTGCGGTGACCAGAAGCGAGGTCGCAATGGCTGCCGCGATCTGGCGGCCGGTGTTGGCGATGGCGTTGCCATGGGCGATCATGTCGTTCGGCAAAGCGTTGACGCCCCAAGTGTTGATCGGCATGTTGGCGATAGCCTGACCGGATGCCTGCAATGCGCAGAACACGGCGACAAACAGCACTGATGTCCTGGTGTTGATGGTGCCGAGAAGACCAAGAGAGATGGTCATGAGCGCAAGGCCGCCGATGCCCACGCCGCGCGGGCCGAATTTGTCGAATGCGGCACCGGCGACCGGACTCAGGATGATGCCGACCGCCGCGGCGGGCAGCATGACCATGCCGGTGACGGTGGCGGATTGGCCGAGCACATTCTGGATGAAAATAGGCAACGTCACGTTGGTTGCGGCGACTGCGGCGTTGATCAGAGTGACCAGAATCGCGGAGTTGCGGAAGTTGCGGGTGGCAAGGGTGTCAACGCGCAACAATGGCTCATCGAGCTTGACTTGCTTGTATACGAATGCGACGAAGGCCACAAGACCAACGACGATTGAGGTAATGACGACCGGACTGGCCCATCCCATCGTGGAAGCGGACGAGAAGCCATAGAGCAGACCACCGAACGCGATGGTCGAAAGGATCACGGACAGGACGTTGAGCTTTGGGTTCTTCAACTCGCCGACGTTCTTGAGCATCATCGTGCCTCCGACAAGGATGACCAGTGCCACAACTGCGATGCCAATGAACATCGGGCGCCATCCGAAACCGTCAATCACCAGACCACCGACAACCGGGCCGATAGCCGGGCCGGCGGCCATGACGATACCGGCCATGCCCATGGCGGTGCCGCGCTTATCCGGCGGATAGACGAGCATCGGCACTACGGCGACCAATGGCAACAGCACGCCGGAGCCGGCGGATTGCAGTATGCGTCCGACGAGCAACAGCACGAAATTCGGCGCGACGGCACACAGCAGTGTGCCGACCATGAAAGTGGCAAGGGCTCCGGCGAAGAGCTTTCGGGTGGAGAATTTATCAATCAGATAGCCTGAAATCGGCACCATGATGCCCGATACCAGCATGTAGACGCTGGTCACCCACTGCACGGTGCCGGTGGTGATATTGAAATCACGCATCAGTGCCGGCAAGGCCGGTGACATGACGGTCTGGTTGAGCAGCGCGATGAACGAGCCGACGACGATCACGCCCACGACGATGAATCGGGCGTGCGAATCAATAGGCTTTACGGAACTGGCGGCGGACCCGAATTCCGCGGTTTTCTGTGAGGTCACAGCATTTCCTTCTGTTGGTAACGGCATGTGTGGGCGATCCGGCCCCATACTTGTGTCAAGACGCGGGGACACCGATGAGTCCGGGGTAAAGGAAAAGCCGCCATCCGTTCCGCATTCATATACGGCAAACGATTCGCGGCTTTGCGTAAGTTGATGGCTATGGTGAGCGATTCATGCGACGTCGACCGCGGATGGGCCATCGGTGCATCCCGGCATAAGGCGTGTCCCCGCTACACCAGCATCGAAAAAAGGGACATTTGTGGATTGGCAAACAGAACATTGCCGACGAACGACCCACGACAGGTGCGTGCGATGAACATCGCGTAGCGATACAGGTTCATGGCATCTCCTTGACGGGTCTTCGTACGGCAGACATCGAGAAGCCTATCATCATTCAGATCGACGGTGAAACCCACGCATGCCCGACAATACACAAAATCTTTACAAAAGGATTGGGCTTACCGCATACGATCCGCCTGGGTAGCGGTCCGAGGATGAATCAGGGGCGAGCCAAGGGTTGCGTCTCGTGTTTCCGTCATGATGTCTGGCAAAATAGTGAAGCCGGACATGCGAGGCATCGACCGGAATCGGAAAGGGGCAAATCATGCGAGTTCTCGGCAATATCCTGTGGATCATTCTTGGTGGGTTGGCCATCGCAATCGGATGGGCATTGGTGGGACTGATTCTATGCATCTCCATCATCGGCATCCCGTTCGGCCTTCAAGCGTTCAAGATGGCGGGACTCACCCTGACGCCGTTTGGCAAAACCGTGCAATACGGCGGCGGAGTCGGCTCTGCCTTGGCCAACATCCTGTGGGTGGTGCTGGTCGGCTGGTGGATGGCACTCGGCTATCTGGGTGCAGGCGTGCTCAACTGCATCACCATCATCGGCATTCCGTTCGGCATCCAGTCGTTCAAAATGGCCAAGCTTGCGCTCTGGCCGTTCGGCGCACAGATCTACAGTTTGTGAATTACTCGAAATCACATACCTACAAAACCAAAGATTGTTGCTGTACCAACGTCTAGTCGTTGGTACAGCAATTACGGCAACATCTCCCCTTACAGGAAGAAGTCGTCAATCTCTGCTTCATTGTGCAATATCTCGGTTTCAGAGACACCAATGAATCTTGCCAAATCAACAGATGCGGCGAAACGTAGCTGTATATTTAAATCAAGATTGAATGCATAAGTCTGCAGCTCCCCTAGTTTCCGGTATTTATCGAGAAGAGTTTCCAATATTTGCGCGTATTGCACGTCGAGATTCGCGACGAACAAGTCCGCTTTGCGCTGATATTCAGCGATGATTGCCCGCTCTCTTGCACTCAATATGTTCTTGCCAAGACCAAGCACATTCGAAGCGACAATTGACCCGATAAGCGCGCCCACAACGGGAACAGGAATAAGCGTCTGACCAATCGCCGCTCCTACCGCCGCGCCGGTAGCATCAAGGGCATTGATAGTTACCAAGCTCAAGAAACCGTCATCATCAATCTCTCCGGAACGGAATTTCATGACAGCATCTATGAGTCCAAAAGTTCCGGACGCTATCGCCCCTGCGCTCGGAGCCGAAAGATGGCAGACATTGGTCAATCCATAAATTGCATAGCCCGAAAACCCGCCTTTGAAGGCACCCTCTGCTGTCTTGACGCCTCCTTCCTTCCAATCCTCAGCGGTAAACTGCCATATTTCCTTGCCTTCTTCGTGCTTTTGATACACGAAAATGCCGAAGTTCAATCCACCTTGGATAGCAGCACCCACCCCGGCAGCTTTGTTAGCCTCGCCTAGATTCGGCTGAGCTTTGTGATATGCAGCAGCCTTATCCGTATTGGCCTTATTGGAGATTTCGCTCTTTTGCTCGGATGTCTGCCGTTTAATATTGTCGGTTTCTTCAGTAAAAGTCCGGTCAATCGCTTCTCTTTGGACCTGATCATATTTCAATACCGATGATTGCATCCATTTGTCCCAGGACAGTCCCCGGATGTTACTTTCCTCTTCGATAATCTGCTTAATTTTCTGCACTTGGTTACTGGTTAGCGGTTGTCCGTTGAGAAAGACTTCTTTATCGCCATGCATGACCGCACGAAAAACGTCCATGTGGTCCTTTGAAAACATCATATCCATAGAACGGTATTCCGCAGATGTCTTCAGCTCGTTCATTAGGTTCGCATAGAACTTTACCTGCACTGGCTTGCCGTTAATCAACAAATCAGCAGGACCATTATTATTAAGCGTAATTGTTGATTTTTCCAACCCTTCAAATGCTCGTCTGGCGTTAGCGATTCCCGTCTGCGCGAATTCAGCGATAAATCCATGCATACCATTTTCACCACCACGCCCACTGTTGACAATGTTCATGACATTTTGATTCGCTAAATCAAGGTTCCTTAGCGCATTAGCTTGTCGCTCGGCGAGATCTTTCAGCTGACCTGTTTCATTATTAAGAATCTGTCTCAATGTGTCCATCAGAGTAGACACACGTAGCTGATTCAAATAATCAATATACGCGGCAATGCCCTGAGCAACATTGTTATCGATGGCGTGCTTGTCAGCAGTATTCTTGTCAGTCATCGAGTTCCAGTTCCTTGTTAATCATTTGCGCTAAGGTGAGCGTCATATTGACCAGTAATCCCGCCTGCATTTTCTCTTCGTGGGAGAACTGGCTGTAATCGGCGCCTGTCACCGCAGCATTCGCACGCTGTACACCATCTATCTGAGTTTGCGTTGCCTCAGTCAATGCCGCGACTTCGGCATTCTTCACATTGAATTTGCGAATTAATACTTCCACATTCTGGCGCTCAAGCAAAAGCTTGTCAGCAGTTTCTTTGTTTTTATGATTCGCATAAATACCAGAACCAATTGCCGCAGCGCCCGCCACGCCAGCGATGGTCCATCCAACCGGACCAGCCAAGCCCAGGAACGCGGTTCCGGCTGACATGCCACCGCCACCTGCAGCCAATGCACCGCCACCAAGCCAAGCCAGAGCAGCACTATTTGCTGCAGCTCCGGATAATGCAGAAATGGCAGTACCGGTCGAAGCTACACCGAAGGTGGTGGCCACACCCATTGCAGCCGTAGGTCCCATGGTTGCTACTGCGATTCCCAAAGCACTGAGGGTGGCTCCTGCTCCAGACCCTCCTTCAGCTGCTTTTGCTTGCTTTTCTGCCTCCTTAATCTCATCCTCTTTATTCTCGAACGTCGTTACTTCGGTATTGATCTTATGCAGTTCAACGGCAAATTCTTTTGGCGTATTAGCCAATTGATTGATATGTTGTTCAACATACTTGACATGCACAATAGCGATTTTTCTCAAGTCATACAGCGCTTGCGTACTTTTAGCTAAATCATCCGCTACGTTTTCATAGCGTTCTACGGCATTGTTGTAATCCTCAACAGCCTTAGCTCTTAGTTTGGAATTAAACAAATCGACCTTATCGGCACTATCCTTGACGTTTTTAGCGATTGAGACGGTACCCTTTGCCATGCTGTCAGCCGCTTTGCTTACTTCGCCACTTGCGACGGCCGCAGACTGTGCCACGCTCCCTGCAACAGCTGCCGTCATTTTGCCCGCATCGCCGGCAAGCTTACC
>ULNP01013851.1_pt1 | contig 13953 bp, 10 predicted proteins | sample 1951941 | NCBI WGS metagenome assembly ULNP01 (sample SAMEA4835579, study PRJEB28245) | human gut metagenome | biome: gut microbiome; material: fecal sample | place: Denmark | collected 2008
CCGGACCGCCCCGCGGTCCAACTTTCTGTCCGCACCCCCAACAGTCCGTATTTCACCGCAACTTATTGGTGGGGATGCGATTAGCGCTTGCGGGGAACGAGTTTGGTGCGGCGCAGGTGGATCATCTCGGCGGCGATGGAGATGGCGATCTCCTCGGGGTCCTCGGCCTCGATGGCAACGCCGATCGGAAGGTGCAGCTCGTCGATCTGGTCCTGCGTAAAGCCTTCCTGCTCCAGACGGGCGCGCACAAAGGCCGTCTTGCGGCGCGAGCCCAAGCAACCCAGATAGGCGGGTTTGGCATGCATAGCCTGAATCACCACGTCGAGATCAGATTTGTGACCCGCCGTGGCGACGACCACCAAGTCGCGCGGACCGATGGGACACAGCTCGCTCAGGTTCTTGTAATCGACCAGGCGACGATCGTAGACACCGGGCACCCATTCGGGCGTCAACGTGCCGGGGCGGTCATCGCAGGCCACGACGACAAAGCCCGCCGCCGTGAGCACGCGCGCCGTCGCGGCACCCACGTGCCCGCAGCCAAAGATGTAGGTCAGGCCCTCGGGACAGAGCGTCTCGACGTGCGCCGCGGGAATCTCGGAGGCGGCGTTAGTGTAGGTGACGTTACTCCCCTCCTCCACCAGCGAAAGCCCGGGGCAGCCCGCAATGGTGCGGCGCGATTCCTCGCCATGGTACTCGGCCACATCGCCCTCGAGCGCGCTCGCGATAAACGGCTCAAAGTCGATGACGAAGTCGCCGATGCGTCGATAGACCAAGATGTCGGCAATTTCCTGGAACAACGGTGCCTGGGTCGCATCCAGATGCAGATAGCACAGGCAGATGGCTCCGCCGCAGATCATGCCGGTATCGGAGTTCTCGCCGCCCATGGTGTAGCGGACCAGACGCGATTGCCCCGCGGCCAGCAGCTCTCGCGCCTCGTCCAGCGCAAAGAGCTCGATCTTGCCGCCGCCGATGGTGCCCGCCTGGCTGCCGTCGGCAAAGACGGCCATCCAGGCGCCCACGCCGCGCGGCGACGACCCCGCCGTGCCGGCCACGACCACGAGCTCGCACGTCTCGCCAGCACGCAGGGCGACAAGCGCCGCATTCACAACATCGAGCTTTTCCATTGCCGCCTTCTATCCTCTAAAGATATCGGTGAGCATAGCGAGTGCCTCGAGCACGCCGCCGCCGACCGACGTCGCCTTGTCCGAAATGTAGTTGATATAGCTGGCATCGCCGCGCGGATCGACATCGGCGCATTTAAAGCCCTCGGTCACCTGCACGCCGTTCGCCAAAAGCCCGCGCAGACAGCCATCGATCTGCGTGCGCATGGGCGTATCGCCCGCGTAGCCAATCACGTCTCCGGCGCGCACGATGTCGCCGATTGCGCGGTCTGACCGAAACATGCCGGCGGCGGGGCTGTGGATTACGCGCTCCTTGCCATAGCCGGCGATAATGCCCGGCACGCCCGTGTTGGGCTGGGGCGAACCTTGGGTAATGACACGGCCCAAGAAATGCCCGCGCATGGTCTCGACCACGGCGTCGCAGTCAACCGGCGCGGTAAAGCCCGGCCCCACGGCGATGACGGCAGGCGCCATGTCGCGCGTGGTACCCAGGTTGCGCTTGGCCAAAATCGCGTCGACCACGGCAGCGGGTTTAAGCTCATCGAGCATCTTGGCCTGGGGGTCTACCACGACGGCGACGTCTCCGGCCTCGGTAATTGCAAGCGCCTCTGCCGGCGTCTGCGCCAAGCGAGCGCGAATGCCCTCGACCTGGACCTCGCCCAGGCGAATAGCCTCGCAAAAACTGATTGTGCGGCGGATGCACGTGGGAACCGCGATATCGGCCATAACAACCGACACGCCGGCGCGCACCAAGCGAGCGGCGACACCCGTGGCGATATCGCCGGCGCCGCGAACATAAACGAGCATTCCCGGGGCACCTCCCTGTGCTACGGTTTGAGCAGAGCAAAAGCGGTTCGACCGCTACTCTGATGATTATTTATTATCACAGTATTATACGGCGGTGAACAGATGGAAACGGTTAGCGGCAATCTTGCCTCGGCGCTCAGGATCGAGCCGGGCATTACCGCGATTATCGGCAGCGGCGGCAAGTCGACGTTGCTCAAAACGCTGGGTCTTGAGCTCATGCACGCTGGCGGCCGCGTGCTCCTCTGCACCACCACGCATATGCTTCCCGTTGCCGGCGTGCCATGGGACGGGTCGAATCGTCGCCTGGACGCCGCGCCTTGGAAGCCGGGCGCCTCGCATGTCCCCGGTTGCACCTGCGAGGCCTGCGCGGGCCTCGCACGCGGAGGCATCTGCCAGGCAGGCGTTTTGGACCCGGAGACAGGCAAGCTCTCCGCCCCCGCCGAGCCACTCGGCGGGCTGGCACAGCGCTTTGACTATGTGTTGGCCGAGGCAGACGGTAGCAAGCGACTCCCGCTCAAGGCGCATGCCGCCTGGGAGCCGGTAATTCCCGCCGTCACGGCAAACGTTGTCTGGGTCGTCGGCGCCTCGGGGCTGGGCAAGCCCGTCGCCGAGGTTGTCCACCGCCCCGAGCTCTTCTGCGAGCGCTGCGGCTGCGAGCCCACCGACGCTGCCGCCCCAGAGCACGTCGCCATGGTGCTCAATGCCGAGCTGCGGATGCTGAACCTCAACAATGCCCGCATCATGCTCAACCAAGTCGACACGCTCAGCGACCCCACGATGGCCGACCGCCTCGAGGCAGCCCTCGGCCGCCCCATCGTCGCCACCAGCCTCAAGTAGCCGGCCCCATCTCGTCAGTTGCGGTGAAATACGGACTGTTTGGCCGCCCGACGGCCGCAAACAGTCCGTATTTCACCGCAACTGCGGAGGGGACACGGCATCTTTGCTGCTAGCGGGGCACGTAGCGGCCGGGCTGGGCTCCGGTGGGCTCGCCGTCGCGCGCGGCCAGCACGCCGTTCACAAACACAGCCTTGGCGCGGCCGTGCGCCTCAAAGCCCTCGAGCGGCGTGTAGTCCACGGCCTGATGCTGCGTCGCGGCGCTGATCGTCCAGCGCGCCTTGGGATCCCACACGCACACGTCGGCATCGGAGCCCTCGGCAAGACATCCCTTGCGCGGATACATGCCAAAGACGCGCGCCGGATTCTCGCTCATCAAGCGGCACAGATCCTCAGGACCCAGCTGCCCCTCAAAGCTCGTAGCGATCGCGACGGGGCGATGCTCCACACCGGGTCCGCCGTTGGGAATCGCGCGGAAGTCGTCGCGCCCGCGGTCCTTTTGCCCGTGCAGGTTAAAGCTGCAGTGATCGGTCGCGATAGTATCGATCTCGCCGGCCACAAGCGCCTCGCGCAGGGCCGCACGGTCACCCGCATGGCGCAGCGGCGGGCTCATCACATATTTGGCGCCCGCAAAGCCGTCCTCGCCCTGCTCCAAATAGCACGTATCGTCGAGCATCAGATACTGAGGGCAGGTCTCGACATAGATATTCTTCTGCCCGCGCGCCTTGGCGGCACGGATGGCCTCGAGCCCCAGCTTGGTCGAAAGGTGCACCACGTTGACCGGTGCGTCGCCGGCCAGGTGCGCCAGGTATAGCAGACGGCTCACTGCCTCGGCCTCGCACACATCCGGACGGCTGAGCGCATGGCCCTCGGGCCCGTGGATACCCTGCTCAAACACGCGCTTCTGCAGCTCATTCACCAGCGTACCGTTCTCGCAATGCACGCACAGGATACCGCCAATATGCTTGAGCTCCTCCAGCACCTCGAGCGTCTCGGCATCGTCCAAGCGCAGGTGGTCGTAGGCAAAGTAGGTCTTAAACGACGATACGCCCGCCTCGCGTATGGCCGAAAGATCGGCGCGGTTGCGCTCGTTCCACTCGGCGAGTGCCATATGAAAGGCGTAGTTTGCCGTGCAGGTGCCGTCGGCGCGGCGATGCCACTCGGCCAAGGCATCGGGCATGGTCACGCCACGATCGGCCGTCGCGTAGTCCACGATGGTCGTCGTACCGCCGCAGGCAGCCGCGCACGTGCCGGTCTCAAAGCTATCGGCCGTCCAATCCATGCCGGTCCAGCACTGCATGTGCGTGTGGCCGTCGATAAAGCCGGGAAACACCCAGCAGCCCGCGGCGTCCTCGACGGTATCGTCGGCGCCCGGCTCAATCGCTGCGGCGATCCGCACGATCTTATCGCCCTCCATGGCAAGATCGGCGCGGCGAAGCCCCTGGGGCGTCACGAGCGCGCCGTTTTTGATGATGATCATAATTGCTCCTTATTGATTGATGCAGTTGGCCACGTGATCAAAATACGAGCAGGCGGCAATATGCTCCGTTATGCGTCGCTGTCCCTTGACGGTATCGACGTCCCACAGCTCGTAGGCACGCGCCTCGACCAGCGCAACGTCGGCGCGACCTTTGAGAATCGAGCCCCCGCCGTCCTTGCCCTCAAGACACATAAGTGCATCGAACAGTTCCGCCGGAAAGAGCACCGGGCTCGAAGGCTCACCGTTGCACGCAAGACGCACCGGATGTTTGCGGCCACGCTCGTCAAATGCACGAACCATAGCCTCAAAAGAATCCGAACTCACGAGCGGCTGGTCGCCCGGCAAAAAGAGGCAACCTTTCCAGTTGCGTTCGATTCCCCACGAAAGGCCCGCACGGACGCTTTCGCTGCGCAGCTCGCCATCGTGCAGCACGCACGGGCAATGCTTGTCCTCGCAAATCTGAGCGACCCCGGGCCAACGCGTCGAAACCACAACGTCAAAGCCCCGGGGAACCGAATCGATAGTCCAGGCAATCAGCGGCTTGCCATAGATATCGGCAAGCATCTTGTTGGAGCCAAACCGCTTGCCCTCGCCCGAGGCCATAATGACGCATCCAAGTTTCATGGTGATACCTCCCCTGAAACCATCGTACCCATAACTCGCGCCGCGGGCATCCACATCGAAAGCGCTTATCCCGCACGCCCGCGATGCAAAAAAGGGGCACCCCGCCGGTTGGCAGAGCGCCCCCTTTACATGGCTTACCTCAACCCGGCTTTAGGCCTGGAACCAACGGGCGGTATTGCGCTCGTCGAGGGCCTTGAGGGTAGCGGCGGGATCGGCAACCTTCTGCAGGAACATCATGGCTGCGATGGCGTACGGCTTGTAGCTGGCCTCCTTGTACATGCCCACACGGTGCATGTCGAAGACGTCGGCGTTAACCTCGCCGTGCTCGCAGGAGACACCGGAGATGTCGGCGGGCAGCGGGTGCATAAAGATGGTGTCCTGGCCGTTGGCGGTCTTCTCCATGAGCTCGGTCGTGGAGCACCAGTCCTGATGGGTGGCGTTCTGGGCGAGCAGCTCCTTCTCGAGCGCTGCGATGCCGGCGTCGTCGCCCTCGGCGTACAGGTTGGTGCGCTTCTCCATGGCGGCAAACGGAGCCCAGCTCTTGGGGATCACGATGTCGGCGCCCTCGAAGGCCTCGGCCATGGTGTTGACCTGCTTAAAGGTGGTGCCGGACTCGGCGGCATAGCTCTTGGCGCGCTCGACGACCTCGGGCATGAGGTCGTAGCCCTCGGGGTGAGCCAGGGTGACGTCCATGCCAAAGCGGGGCAGCAGGCTGATCAGCGACTGCGGGCAGGACAACGGCTTGCCGTAAGAGGGCGAATAGGCCCAGGTGACGGCAACCTTCTTGCCCTTGAGGTTCTCGAGGCCGCCAAACTCGTTGATGAGGTAGAGCATGTCGGCAGAGGACTGCGTGGGGTGGTCGGAGTCGGACTGCAGGGAGATGAGCGTGGGACGGTGATCCAGAACGCCGTCCTCGTAGGCCTGCTGGACAGACTCGGAAACCTCGGCCATGTAGGCGTCGCCCTTGCCGATGTACATATCGTCGCGGATGCCGATGACGTCGGCCATGAAGGAGATCATGGTAGCGGTCTCGCGGACGGTCTCGCCGTGGGCGATCTGGGACTTCTTCTCGTCCAGGTCCTGCAGCTCAAGGCCGAGCAGGTTGGCGGCCTTAGAGAAGGAGAAGCGCGTACGGGTGGAGTTGTCGCGGAACAGGGAGACGGCCAGGCCCGAGTCGAAGATCTTGGACGAAACGTTGTTCTCACGCAGCTCGCGCAGGGCGTCGGCGACGATGTAGAGAGCCTTGAGCTCATCGGTGGTCTTGTCCCAGGTGTGCAGGAAGTCGCTGCCGTACATACCCTTAAAGTCGAGACCGTTCAGCTGCTCGACGAGCTCGGTAAACTTAGCGTCCATGGAAATGTCCTTTCTAGAGATGAAACGATCGCAATGAGTTGATGCGCTCCGGCATGCGCGTGTGGCAGAACATGCAGAGCACCATGACGAGGACCCGCCACCGTTGAGGAAGCATGGGAGATAACGACCGCGGGCCCCAAGTCAACAGGGGGTGCCGGGGACACGAGCGGCCCCCGGCTCAACAAAATCGAGGAATGAGACTAATCGATCTTGTTGTTGGTCAGACCGGCGCGGAACACGGTGGCGTCGCCATCGGCCTGGCTCGGATCGTAGAGGTTCAGGGCAGCCACGTACATGGCGGCAGCGGTGACCAGGTCGTCCTTGTAGGTGACCTCGTTGGGAGCGTGAGCCTGAGACTCGGCACCCGGGCCAAAGCCCACGCAGGGGATGCCGTAGCGGCCCTGGATGGAGACGCAGTTCGTGGAGAAGGTCCACTTGTCGCACAGCGGGCGACCGGTGCGCTTGTCCATGCTGGGCTCGCAGCCGATGCGCTCGTCACCAAACATGGCCTTGTGGGCGTCGACGAGGGCCTTGACGTGCGGAGCGGTCTCCTTGTTGATCCACGTGGGGAAGTAAGCCTCGGTCTCGTAGACCTCGCCGGTCCAGGACGGACGGTCGTACATGTACATGGAGACCTTCACGTCGTCGCCGTACTTCTTGGCGGCCGGCAGGTTGCGGATCTCGTCCAGGCAGGACTCCCAGGTCTCGCCGGCGGTCATGCGACGGTCGATGGAGATGGTGCAGGAATCGGCCACGGCGCAGCGGCTGGGGCTGGTGTAGAAGATCTGGCTGACGGTGCAGGTGCCGCGGCCCAGGAAGCGGGCATCCTCGTAGTGCTCGGGGTTGTACTTGGGGTCGAGCATCTTGACGAGGCCCTTGATGTCGGTCGACTCGTCGCAGCCGTTGTTGTTGAGGGCGCGGACGTCGGCGATGATGTCGGCCATCTTGTAGATGGCGTTGTCGCCGCGGTCGGGAGCGGAGCCGTGGCAGGAGGTGCCGTGAACGTCGACGCGGATCTCCATGCGGCCGCGGTGACCGCGATAGATGCCGCCGTCGGTGGGCTCGGTGGAAATGACGAACTCGGGCTTAATGCCGTCCTTGTTGTAGATGTACTGCCAGCACATCCCGTCGCAGTCCTCTTCCTGGACGGTGCCGACGACCATGATCTTGTAGCCCTCGGGGATGAGGCCCATGTCCTTCATCATCTTGGCAGCGTAGGTAGCGGAAGCCATGCCGCCCTCCTGGTCAGAGCCGCCGCGGCCGTAGATGATCTCGTCGGTCTCGTAGCCCTCATAGGGATCGGCGTCCCAGTTCTCGATGTTGCCGATGCCGACGGTGTCGATGTGGGAGTCGATGGCGATGATCTTGTCGCCCTCGCCCATAAAGCCCATGACGTTGCCCAGGCCGTCGACCTTGACCTCGTCATAGCCAAGGCTCTCCATCTCGGCCTTGATGCAGGCAACAACCTCACCCTCCTCGCAGGACTCAGAGGGGTGGGAGATCATAGCGCGCAGGAAGCGAGTCATATCAGCACGATGAGACTCAGCAGCAGCCTTGATAGCGTCGAAATCGAGTTCTTTAGCCATTGTTCATAACCTTTCAAACGAAGGAATCTACCTGTGAGGTGGCGGAGCGATACCTATTTACTCCGCCCCAACGATTAGCAAGTGGGATATTCGCCTTCCCAAACAATGCGGCGATACTGGTCGGGATCCGTATCGCCCTCGGTGGAGAAGCAGAGCACGGAGCTCGTCTTGTCCAGGCCGATGAGCTCCTTGAGCTCGGCGTACTCGGGATCGAGCATGAGAGTCTCGACCAGGCCGGTGGTCACAGCGCCGGACTCGCCGGAGATGACGCGCGGGTCGCCCTTCTCGGGAGCGCCCAGGGTGCGCATGCCGCGAGCGGTGACCCAGTCGGGGCAGGACACGAAGGCGGTGGCGTGGTTGCGCAGGATATCCCAGCCCAGGATGTTGGGCTCGCCGCAGCACAGACCGGCCATGATGGAGGGCATGTCACCGTCCACGATGCGCGGATCGCCGTCGCCGGCGGCAGCGCCCTTGTACAGGCAGGCGGCAGGCGCGCACTCAACCACGACGAAAGTGGGCGGGTTATCGGGATACAGGTTGGTGAAGTAGCCCACCACGGCGCCGGCGAGCGAACCCACGCCAGCCTGGACAAACACGTGCGTCGGGCGGTTGATGGCCATCTCGCGCAGCTGCTCGGCAGCCTCGGAAGCCATGGTGCCGTAACCCTCCATGATCCAGGACGGGATCTTCTCGTAGCCCTCCCAGGCGGTGTCCTGAACGATGACGCCACGCTCGCAGGCGTCAGCCTCGGCGGCGGCCATGCGCACGCACTCGTCGTAGTTGACCTCTTCGATGGTCACCGTGGCGCCCTCGGCGGCGATGTTATCGAAGCGGGGCTTGGTAGAACCCTTGGGCATGTGCACGACGGCCTTCTGGCCCAGCTTGTTGGCAGCCCATGCCACGCCGCGGCCATGGTTGCCGTCGGTGGCGGTAAAGAAGGTAGCCTGGCCAAAGTCCTTGGCCAGCTGATCGGAAGTCAGGTAATCGAAGGTGCACTCGGCAACGTCCTTGCCGGTCTCGTCGGCAATGTAGTTGGCCATGGCAAACGAACCGCCCAGAACCTTAAAGGCGTTGAGGCCAAAGCGATAGCTCTCGTCCTTAACGCACAGGTTGGACAGGCCCAGGCGCGCAGCCTGGCCGTCCAGGCGGGCAAGCGGAGTGACGGTGTACTGGGGGAACGACTGGTGGAAGGCGCGGGCCTTCTTCACGTGGTCGAGACTCATGATTCCCAAGTGCTTGTCATCGCTCTTGGGCATCGTGTTGCCCGCCCACTGGATCTTATCGGCCATACGGTGAACTCCTTAAGTCCTCTCTTGCCGGCCCCCGCATACGCGTTTCAGCCCGATCCCATTCACACGGCTGAACTTTTATGTGGATGCCAAACAAAAAGTTTGTTAGTAATGTTCTATCACACTTTTTGATTGGCATACCTAACGAATTGTTTGTTGCCGTAATCGGTACTTTTTCGCCGCCGAACGGTCATGAATTGCCTTGTTGATGGATTTGTTTGCGGTCAAGTGTGGTTTATGGCAAAGTGTGCCCAAACTAATTTTTAGGAAGGCACCCATGACCCCCGCACAGATTGAGTTTTACAAGCGCCTCGCACACGGTCTGGCGCTCCAATTTGGCCCCAACTGCGAAGTCGTCGTCCACGATCTGGAGACCGAGGACGTGGACCACTCCATCGTAGTGATCGAAAACGGCCACGTCAGCGGGCGCAAACTGGGTGACGGCCCCAGTCATATTGTGTTTGAGTCCATGCACGAGGGCACCACCGACGTGCACGACCGCGAGCCATACCTCACCAAAACCACCGATGGCAAGCTGCTCAAGTCCTCGACCATCTTTATCCGCAACGACGAGGGCAAGCCCGTCGGCATTTTGGGCATCAACTTTGACATTACGCTTATGAAGGCTCTTGAGCGTTCGCTCGACGCCTTTACCGGCACCGGCGGCACGGGCTATACCGAGCCCGAGCCCATTACCAAGAACATCGGCGACCTGCTCGAGGACCTGCTGCACGAGTGCGAGCAGTTTGTGGGCAAGCCCGCGGCACTCATGACCAAAGACGAGCGCATTCGTGCCATTGGCTACCTCGACCGTCGCGGTGCCTTCCTCATTTCCAAGTCGAGCGAGCGCGCCTGCGAGTTCTTTGGCATCTCCAAGTACAGCTTCTATAGCTACCTCAATGAGGCCAAGGCGGCGGCCGGCGACAAGTAGGCACTCGCCTGGATTGCCCCTCCCCTTTTGGGCGCGAGTTCTGGAAAGCACGAATCCAAGACCGAGCCGCTTGGGAAGTTCCATATAATCGATGTCATTAGTATTTCGAAAGGATGGGACAGAATGGCGCTGAGCAAGGCATCATGCACCGGTCGCGGATTGATTCCGGCAAATGGTGGACATGTGCACCACATGTTCGATGAGAGTGAAGACGACCTGTTTTCGCTGAGCCTTGACGACGTGATGGATGATCGCCCGTGGACCGCCGACGAACTCATGGGCGGCGGGGCTCGCCCGTCAAGTCCCAATCCCGCACTTGCGCCTAAGACCGCATCTGCGCCGACTCCTGCGCAGCCGGCTGTTTCGACGCCCGCGCCTACACCCGCACCCACTTCGGCGCCCACGCCCGCTCCCCGCCCCGCAAGCGACCCGTCCGAGACGGCGGCATTTCTCGCTGCAGCGACGCAGGGCAAATCGGCCGACAGCACCGTTATGTACAGCGCCCAGCAGTTGCCTGTTCCTGCGGCACGCAAGCCTCCGGTCGCAAGGCTCGATGAGCCCGTTGCCCATCAGGTTGCCTACGATTCCTGGGCTGCAGCCGATCTGGATGAGACCTCTGCCGGCATGCCGGCGCTTGATGTTCCAGTTAACCCGCTTTTTGCCGCCAACACGAGCGCCGCGGACTATGAGGGCGGTGCGGCATATTCCGATTATTCCGATGGCTATGCTGGCAACGGTCGCATCGAGACCGAGGATTATGGCACCGCATCGAGCGATTATCTCAACGATCCGTACGCTGCCACGCCCGCACCGGAATATGACCCGGAGGCCGCGTCCGCGCCGGCGTATACCAAAAGCACGGGCGAAGAGCGCTTCGCCGATTATTACGCCGAGGAAAAGGCGCTGCGTTTCTCAGAATTTCCGCAGGCAGTCAAGGTTGCCTTTATCGCCATTATCATTGCCCTGCTCGGTGTCATTGCGTTTGAGGGATTCCAGCTGTTCCGCGGCCCCACCCAAGCGGAGTCGGAAACCCAGCAAAAAGAGGACGATAACCAGTACCTGGACATCAACACCCTCAAGGGCGACCCCAACGACGGAGACGACGAGTAGCGAGGGCTGAAGGCAGCCGCAGGATCCCGCATTCAGCACCAGCTTCTAAGTGCTGTTTTGTCATCCAGCTACACTTTTCCGAAGTTTTAAGGTGCCTATTTCGACACTTTTCCGGATTTTATACTCTGTCCCTCCAGATGCGCTTTACGGTGCAGGCGTTGGAAGAAGGGCCATGTGCCGCTGGCGGCCCACATGTTCTGCAGATCAAGCTGCTCGGAGACGACTCGCGCGAGCCGTCCAGCTGGAAGCTCTTTGCCGACGGCGCGTGCGTTGCAGACGGATCCGGCGCCTTTGCCCGCGAGTGCTTCTGCGAGGGCGCCGAGGTGTTTCTGGACCTGTGCCGCGACGCCGTACGCGCAACCGAGCTGTACCAGTGGAGCCAGAGGGAGTACGAGCTGCTGAGTGCGGCCCGCAGGATCGTAAGGGTGTAGACGGGCGGACGAGCCATCGACGATTTTGAGCTGGCAAGGGCCGGGAACTAGATTCCCGGCCTTCAACCTAGCACTGCTTTATGAGATCGAGCACCGCAGGAATGTCATCGGCATTCCGAAGCGCAACGTAAGTGGGTAAGCCCGGGCCAAATCCACCCTGCGTACGCTTGTCCTGGCACATGTCCTCTGGATCCGTTAGATCATCCACACTCTTTGCCAAGCCAACGGCAATCCAACCACCGTTGCTGGTCCTGCCTACTAACACGGCATGCAGTTTTCGCTTGCCCGACCTGAAGCCTACATAGTACTTGGCAATATATGACTCCCACGAAGGGTTACCACTCAGAACAGACTCGCACACCTCATCGAAAAGCTTCTGGTTGAGTCCACCTTCGGCAAAAGTGGGGTGATTCTCCTGCAGAGTCCAAATAGGCGCCTCGTCAGACTCCCCGCGAGAGAGGCGATACTTGTCGACGACATCTGCCGGAAGGTCGGGATATTTCCATATCTCACACGCCTCTTTCGCCAGATCGTCCGCGCGCTGCCTAATCTCCTCCTCGCCCCATTTTTCATGCGAGGCGATCGACTTGTTTAGGTAGAGCGGGCTGCATTTAAGCCCCACGTTCGGAAGATTGAGCTTATCCGAGAACGACCGGTTTGAGTACTCCTGGTTGTAGCCCGTCAGCGTAAGATTTCCCAAGTTGTTGCACAGCCTGTCATGAATGTCTTCCCAGTTCTCGCCAAGCGATTTCTTCCAGCCGTGCTCACCATCGATCGTCTGGGGCATGACGTGCTCGATCTGGTAATCGTCAGCCGAGATGGGCTCCTTCGGGTGGTGCCAGTTCTCCATGCGCTCCAGGTAATAGCGCTTTTTAGAGAAGCGATTGTAACAGTCACGCGTCTTAAACTCCTCGACAAAATGCTCATCTGTCGGGAAGTATGCGGTCATACCGCTGCTATGGATAAGGAGCATCGCCGTAACGTACTCCTCTATATCATCCTGTTGCTCAAGGTTGCGATACATGCCGGCAAAGAAATTATTTAGGCCCGTGGTAAGCCTGCCGCAAACCGCACGCCTGAACAGGAACGACTCGATAGTCTCGCAGATACGTAAAAACGCATTGCGGTCTAGTCCATTCCCCTCGTAAACCGAATAAAGCAACATTAAGAGGGGCCTTATCTGCTTCACGTCGAGGCTTACGATTCTGCCGAACACTCGGCGCAGTCCGTCGTCCTTCTCCTTACCAAGGAACAGACTGACGTATCTATGTGCATACCCACGCAGCTCCTTAAGCAGGCCCTCGGTGTCACCATCGTAGTCGTCGGCGAAATAGCGCTTAAACTCGTAGTAGGCCTCGTTCTCCTTCGGCATCCTATTGGGAACTTTGAGCCACAGCCAGTACCAGATAAATGCATTGAACTCTTCCTCGCCACCTTTTCCGAACAAGCGCTCAAGCGGACGCCAGTAACCCTCGTAGAGCTTGGTCTGCTCGTCGTTGGGAAGCGACATAAGAACGTAGTTACGAATGAGGTCAATAGGCGTGAGTGGCTTGCCCTTGGAGTTCATGGACTCAAATATGAGTTGGGCATTATCAACGCCAGCGGTGAGCTTAGTGTCGATGACCTGCACGCGGTTTAGCCCCGCCCAAAGCCTTGCAGGGTCGAATGATTTCCCGTGCATCTTTTCACGGAAGAACGCATGGTTCTCGACAATGCGATCCGATTTTTCATCTGGCACGGGAGACCCAGACACGATGGAGAACAGCGTCTCTTTATCGTCCTGCGAGAGCACCAGCTTGTAGCGCGCCAGACCGTTGTAGTCATCATCGTTAAAGAGGTAGTTCTTCCGCAGCGCTGAGATCTTGAGATCGCCAAGGAAGCCGGCCTTGTCGGGATTACCCTCCAGATAGTCAGCCAAGGCAGCAATCATCAACGAAAACGTCGTCATGCGCTGCTGTCCGTCAATCAGAAGCACGCGCGAAATGCTCGTGGCAGAGCTCTCGGACTCGGGGATATAAAGCATTGACCCCACGAAGTGCGATACGCCATCACGACCCGCTCGCATGACGTCATCCCAAAGCACCTCGCACTCTTTTACACTCCACGAGTAAACTCGCTGGTACACGGGAATGACGAACTGCATCTTCGCCACGCCCATAAGGTCGAGTAGATTTGCCTCGGTTGCTTTCATTTGCGTTTGCTCCCTTTTCTTGTTTTACGTCACCTACCGTCAGTCCTCCACCGAACGGAGGGCGCTAAAGACGAGAGCATCGAAGCGCAGAAGCAACCGGGATGCTCATATCACTAGATTTTACAATACTTGTTGCGAACACAATTGAACGTCTGATCGGTTCCGATGGCTCCCCCTATGAGAAGAGGGTAGATGC
>ULNP01044096.1_pt1 | contig 13876 bp, 12 predicted proteins | sample 1951941 | NCBI WGS metagenome assembly ULNP01 (sample SAMEA4835579, study PRJEB28245) | human gut metagenome | biome: gut microbiome; material: fecal sample | place: Denmark | collected 2008
GTACCGCATTCCGATGGAATGCGGTACTTTTTTCACTTTCTCGACCACTTATTTTGTGTTTCCAACACAACGTCCTGTAAAATAGCCTGTAGCAATGGCCACCTTTTTGCTTGCACATCTCTTTGTTTGAGCATACTAGGTAGCTCTCTACCAAAAGCGGATATCGACCATACTGCGCTTAGGGGGTGTAAACATTCCTGGTGAGCTTCCCATCAGAAAGCAAAACCATAACTTGGTCGCAGCGACTTATTTCAAAAAGAGTCCCCAGTTTCCCATCTTAAAGCAAGAAACACAGAAACTATTGTTAATCTCACATCGCTTCAGGGGATCTGAAGAAGCTTGGCATCTTCTGTTTTGTTTCAATTTGTACGTAAGAGGCCTTGTTCAGCCGCTGTAATCTCAGTCTTTCGCCGCTGACCCTGTAAAGCACCTGATGGTGGAGCCTGTTCAGGGGGAGTCTGAGGTAAAAAGAGGTGAACGTCATTATACTCCAACTGGACAGAGAGCGCCGTAACAAAAACCAGCCCTAAAATTATGTTCCAGTCTGCGGACATTGCAAGGCCACACACACCGACGAAGCAGCTGCAGAACATCATCCAGTATTCCAGATATAGCGCAGCCATATACTCGGATTCTTTTGAGTTTAAAAGCCGGAAAGCGCTGATAATCTTGCGCCATCTAATACAATTATACTATCAAAAGTGAAATAGAATGATTAAATGCAAGTGTCGGTTAGTATTCAAAGACGCTATTGGAGTACAAGTTGAAACAGCAGATGTAGAAAAGGCAATAATATAAATGTATCTGAACTTGGGACTATTGGAACTACTTCAGATGATTACTACGATGCTACTAGTGATACAGAGAAATTAGTAATAGAGCGAACAGTAATGGCGTATACCAAATTCACTTCATCCGGCAGCTCAATAGGTTGTCCCCTGACCGGCCCTCATCGCCACTGAGGCACTTTACCGGTTCAGCCGGGAGTTCGCGGTGACGGAGTATATCGAAGGGCCGTCTTGCTTCGCAGGGAACGCCCACCTGACATTTTCCACAGCCATAGCGTGGACGGTACCGCAGCTTACTCTTCTCCACGTAAGCAGAACAGGCCGCCTGATCCCTCCCGGTGTTCAGTGATATGGCTCTGGCCGGACAATTTCGGGCGCAAGCCCCGCATCGGATGCAGTATTCATAGATCCCGCGATAGGTGCGTGGAGTAGCTGGTAGCGTTAAGTCTGTCACAATGCTGATCAAACGGCCCGCAGTTCCTTTGGCTGTAATTAGCCCGCCGGATATGCCAAAGGTCCCCAGGCCGCAGAGGAAGGCAACATGCCGCTCTGACCAGTTGCTGGTGGAGGCCCTTCTCCCTCTCTCTATATATACTCGGCTCCAGAACTGCGGATCCAACACCGGCACCACAGCGTGCCGCTCACCAAGGTTTCGGCAAAAAAAGCGGCCAAACTCCTCCAGCATGTGCTGCCCCTCAATTCTCCCGTGAAGCCATTCCGAGGCAGTTTCCTCCGAATCTTGACGATTCGCACGCCTCACCTGTTCTGTAAAAGGGAAGAAAAAGCTGAGCACACTTCTTGCCCCTGAAAGCCACTCCCCAGGCATTTTCACATGGGGCCCGATTACTCCTTCCGACCGCAAAGCAAGGAATCCAGGATCAGCAGCAGAAGCGATACCCCAGATAGGCCGGTCAAATATCTGCATATTCGCCAGTTTAGGCCTCAGTGCTGCTTCCGGTGAAACAAAATTGTGTGATGTGTTTTCAAAAAAACGCTTGGTTAGCACCTCTATATTCTCCCGCGTCATACCATACTTGTCCTCCTCTCTCAGCCAGCGGCCGTCAACGGCCATACCAGCGGGACAATTGTCAGGATCACAACGGTACAAACTATATTGAACGGGAGGCACCACTTCACATAATCCATAAACCGATATTCCCCCGGACCAAGAACCAGTGTCATGGAGGGGGTTGCAATAGGTGTGGAAAAGGAGAGGTTGGTGGCGGCACAGATTCCCATCATCAGCGCCAGGGGATTGATGCCCACTTGGCTAACAAATGGCAGGGCAATAGGTGTCAGCATGGCCGCTACTGCTGTATTGGACATAAACTGGGTCAGAATTGTACCCACGACAACGAACATAATAAACACTGTAACGGGTGTCAGGGAATTGTGGAACAGCCCCATGAGCCACTCTGCAATCAGGCTCCCCCCGCCGCAGTAGTCCAGCCCCTCGGCAAACCCGATGCCACCGGACAGGACAAAAATTGTGGTCCAGTCAAACCTCCGGTACACCTGCTTGAGGGAGACACACTGGGTAATGATACACATGCCCGCCGCAATCATGGCAATGGTCCCATTGGGGATTCCCAGATCCAGGACCATTAATACAATAGCTGTGACCATGATCACTACGGCTACCAGCTGTTTACGCCTCTGTATCCGCCCCAGAGAGTTCCGGTTGGCTGCTGCCTGGGGGTCAAATTCGTTCACGCTCTGTACATGAGGTGTGCCATCCGGCCACATTTTCTTGCCCAGCCACCTTCCGCAGGTCCCCAGGTAGAGCAGGAACAAAACGCACAGAGGGATGCCGATCCAGGCAAAATCAAAGAAAGCAAAGACAGGGTAGCCTTGCTCCGATAAGGCCGACTGCACAATCATCTGAGAGGTGGTGCCAATCAGTGATAGCATACCACCCGCGTTCGTAGCCACCGCCAGGGGGAGAAGCCAGCGCTTCTCGTGAATCTGTCCCTTCGCTGTGGCGGCCACGCCAATCATCACCGGCATCATGGTGGCGATAGCGGCAGAGTTGTTCATGAAACCAGAGAGGATCATAGCCACAAAAACCAGGCAGGTACAGGAGACGGCCGGCCGGCCTCCGGTCTTGCGCAGAATCCATCCGCCCAAGCTCTCCGCCACGCCGGTCTCAATGAGCGTATTACCCACCACCACCATGCCGGCCACTACCAGCGTGGTGTCCGCAGACAGGCCGGACCAGACCACGTCGACAGGGGCCAAACCCAGCACAGCCAGGGCCGCGCAGGAACCCAGGGCAGTGACAGCCAGCGGGATTACTTCGGTAGCATAGAGAATCATAACGGCCACAAGGATTACAATACTGGTTTGTTCCGGGGTCATGGCTATCCTTCCTCCCTGTATGTACCTGTTCTTTATGTGCCTACGGTCGGCATATCACCGGGCGGAGTGCGTCGACTGTGCGCGCCATGCCCTTCTCCAACGGCGTGTATGCCATTCCCAATTCCGCGCTGAGCCGGGAGCCGTCGCAACACAGGCTTTCCCGCAGGGGGAACGCCAACGGGATATCCTCCGCCTCTACCTGAGCGCAGCACATGGGTTGCCGTGGAAATGTCTGCCCATATCCCAGCTCCAGAGCCCGGAACAACGCAGGATAGTCCACCCGCTCAGGAGCGGCCAAATTATAAATGTGGCATCCGCTGCGCTCCCTCCAAAGCAGCCGCAGGAGCGCCCTCGCAATGTCGTCCACATAGACGAAGCTCCACCGCCCTGTCGCGTCTGCCGGAAAGGGAACCGGTTCCCCCCGCAATAGCCGCCGGATCAGCCAGTTCTCTCGTGGGGCGTAGTTGTACGGGCCGTAGATAAATGCGGGGCGCAAAATATCCCATGGCACGGCGGCCCCGCAACAGGTGGCAAGCTCCCGCTCCAGCGCCGCTTTTCCGCGGAGGTAGTCCCCCACCGGCCCCGGCGGCAGTCTCTCCGCCAGCGGGGTATCCTCGTCCGGGCAGGGAATATCCGGCCGGTAGATGCTGGCGGTAGAGAAAAGAATATAGCGCCCCAACCGCCCGTCCAGCGATCTGGTGATATCCGCCACATCGCCGGGCGTGTAAGCGCAGAGGTCTACTACCGCATCGAAGTACTGGCCCGCGGGCAGCAATCGCAGCAGCCGTGGGATATCATGCCTGTCACAACGGTACTCGATTACGTGCTCTAGATTTAGGGGAAATCTCCCCCGGTTCACCACATGCAGCCGAAGGTCCTCCCTCCCGGACGCATACATGGCAAATACGCGGCCGGCAAAATAGCTGCCGCCCAGTACCAGAACCTGTCTCATGTTTTCCCCTCACTCGTCCTGGGGCGGGATGCGGCGCAGAGTACGGTCCCAGATGGCCCCCTGTATAACAAGCCCGTGAACCGCGAGGAATTCATCTGGACTGCCGCTCAGGCCCTGCCTGCGCAGCTCCGCTGTCAAGAGGGCACAGATCCGGTCGATCACCGCCTGCTGACGCCGACGCGCTTCAGCATTCAATCCCCCCGTCTGAGACAACTCCAGGAGCAGATTTGCTATTGGAAGGCCGAGAATCGGCAGTTCCGTCAGGCCGCGCCACTGCCACTTATAATATGGCCGGTACACCCGGTTCAGGTGGTATAGCAATCCCATTGCCTCCTGCATGAAACGGGACAGAATGAGACGCACAGTCACCCAGTCCCGCCGCTGCGCAGTTCGTTGAAAATTGTACTGTCCGGTCTGGGCCAGAGCCATACACCGGGCTGCAATTTTTTTCTTCCGAATGTCCTCCGGGTAATAGGACAGCAGGCCGGACCGCACGGAGGAAAATTCTCCGCTGCCGTCCCAGAATACATCTCCGTTAGTAGCTATCGCAAAGTGTTCCTCCGGCGCGCATCTCCACTGGAGCAGATTGCTTGGTACGCCGGGGCAGCCAATGAGCTGTCGGTAGAAGTCTTTCACCGTCATCACAGTGGGCGGGGTTCCATAAGGCGACGGCAATCGGGTGAATTTGGGTGGCCGACGGGACAGCAGATTCTCTTTCCAGCGGGTCAGCTCCGGAATGTACGCCCGGTCATCATCGCCCACCCACAGGTAGAAATCCACGCCCCAGTCGTGATCCTGAGAAAGCCGGTCATCGTAGCCGAAACATTCGGAGCCGTTCCCCACGAGTCCGGCAGCAATTCGCGGAAAGAGCCCGGGAAAGGCAACCCGCAGCTCCGGTTCCGCAACCTGCTCCCAGTACTCCCTGGCCAGGGACAACAGCCTCATTGCCCGTCCCGGCGCGCGCGGCGCACGACCTCCAGTGCCGCCCGAGCGGCCTCGTATTCCCTATTATGGCCGAAAAAGTGCTCTGTGAGGGACATTGCGGATTGATAAGCCCGCTCCGCCTCGTCCCAGTCTCCCTGCCGGAAGCAGATGGCCCCTTTGACGGACAGAGCGGCCGCATAGTGTATGTCCGGTTCGGGCAGAGTTTCAAAGAACCGCAACGCCTGTCCCACCAACCGGGACGCCCTGTCGAGATCTCCCATCTCCAGACATACAGATGCCTGGTTGCTCTGGGCAGTCGCCAACTCACAGGATGGTGAGTCATGCCCCGCAAGCCACTTCAGTGCAGCCTCACCGAGACGGACTGCATCGTCCAGGCTGCCCTGTTCCCTTTTGACCAGTGACAGGCCGTTCAAAGCCGCGCCATAGGCGGTGTCCTCCGGGGAGATTCGGGACAGCGCCTGTTGCAGCAGATCCTCTGCCTCATCCAGCCGCCCAGCCAGCCGGCAGGTGCCCGCCAGGTTGAGCAGGACGATATCGTATTCGGCCCCCTGTATTTGGCCGGCGTCCTCCAGGCACTGAAGCGCCTCTCGGAATGCATCGGCCGACTGTTTGTGACGGCTGAGTCCGCGATAAAAGCCCCCCAGCTCGTTAAGCAGGGAGATCCTGGCTTCTCCTGATGCCTCCGCCAGCGTATTCTGGAGGAACCGCTCCGCTTCCGTCAGTGCCCCGGATCTGCAGAGACGATCCAAGGTTTCCATAACATCGTCCATATCAGCACAAACGCTCGCTTAGGCGCTTTTCGGCGGTTTCCTCCGCCTGCTCCAAGGAGTCATACCCATACAGACGCACTGTAATGCCTAGAGTTACCTCATGAATATTGATCTCCCGGTCTGCCATGGCCTGATAGTGCTCCAGGAGGAGGGACAGCGTCCGCTCGCTGTAGGTGGATAGTTCACCCCAGGTGTAGGTCTCAATAGAGGTTCCTAAACTGTCTTGGACCGTGTGGACCGGCCTAGAGGTAGCCATCAGCCAGGGATACTTGTCCTGCATCTCCGCAGACCAGTTCAGGACATATGCGACAATACCTTTGATCAGTTTCTCCTTCTCAGGAGAGATGGTCGGGAGTTGGCCTGCCAGTTCGGCGTATTCCACGGGGGCTGTATTCCGCATCATATAGGCATACTTTTCGGTGAGCAGGTTGCGCCCCGCCGCTGCGGCATGATCCAGATCGCACTCATAGCTGGCCTTCACCGCCGGCGGCCAGGCTGCGAACTGGCTGCACCGCATGACCAGGAATGTGTCCTTATCCGACTGACAGGCTGCGGGCCCGCCGTAATTATGTACCTTCTGGAATTGTTTCCATTCCTTCTGTGCCAGCCCCATGGATTGCGCGTCAATCAAGGCGCTGTTTGAGCAATGCTCTTGTGCCATGATAAATCCCACCTTTCCCACGGATGGGGTGGTCACCCCGCTAACTGTCGATGTCCACGCCCAAACACTCTCTGAGCAGCATACGCACCATGATGGATGCGTTGAGCAGAAATGCCTCCTCAATTTGCTGCCGTCCGATCTTCTGATAATAATAGATGGACTTAAATACCTGAATGATTGTCTCCTTTGACGCTCCCCGACGGTAGTAATCCACCACCATGTTCTTGATCCTCTCCGCCCAAAAGAGAGACTGCTGGAAGAACTCGTCCGGTGTCTCTTCCATATAGAGGCCGTTGTGGGGGATCAGCAGTGTCCGGGGGCGGAGCGCCTGAATCTTCCGGATGGAGTCTATCGTCATCTGATAGCCGATGAGATAACCGGGCTTATTAAGCCTCTTACCCATGGGCAGGCCCAGGGTCTCCGAGGAGATCAACAGGTCGTTTTCCGGGCTGAAGAAAGCCAGGCTGCATTTCGTGTGACCGGGTGTCTCATATACCTGCAGAGAGAATGGCCCCAGGTCAATGGTATCTCCCTCTGAGACCATCCGGTCTACTCGCAGTCCTTCCAGTCCGTCTCTGTCTGGGGACACATGGAGACGGTCGGCCGCCTGGTCATTCAGCCTGCGCATGGCCGCCAGCGCAGAGGGCTTGGCAAAGACCTGGGCCGCCTTTGTCCCCGCGATCACCTCGGCCTCCGGAAACTCCAGACAGCATGCCGGCGTTCCGGAAGCGTGATCATAGTGAGAATGGGTCAGGAGCACATAATCTAACTTCCGGCCGCCCAGCCGCTCCCGCAAATTCCGCACCAGCTGCCCGGCGCAGAAGGAATATCCCGTATCAATCAGCACCTGTTTCCCCTCGGTAAGGAGCAGATAGGCCTCCCCTCCAGGGATCGCGCCCACCGGTTCAATGCTGTACTGTTCGTATGTTTTCATATCGTCTTACGTCCACATCTTCTCGTTTCGTCCGTGCAGTCCCCGGTTGAGTTTCCACAGGTTCATCCGGATGACATAGTTCTGCCTGGTGGCAATGTCGTCAAAGTCCTCGTAGATCATCTCGCCGATTTTCTTAATGCGGTAGCGCAGGGTATTCTCATGGATATACAGCTCCTGCGCGGCCTGCTTGAAATTCCCATACCGCAGATAGGCCTCCAGGGTCTGGATGCAGTCGAAGGAGGAATTTTCGGCCTCGCTCTCCAGCTTTTCAAGCCCGTCCAGATAGGTGGGGGAGACGTCGCTGTTCATCATCAGGTAGTAGGGGAAGATCTCCTCAAAATAGCACAGGCGCCGTGCCGGCCACATATATCGGCTGTACTGTGCGGTGAGCTTGGCCTCGATATAAGACTGTTCTATTTTCTTATAGCTGTCGTAAATGTTGCTGACAAACAGGCTATCCTTCTCTGTGCTGTCGGAGAGATGCTCGGATATGCGGCTCATGATCTGGCGCAGCTCCATGGTGGCCAGGTAGTGTTTCTGAATCTTACGGAAGCGAAGCAGGACCAAGGCCAGCCTTTGATCCAGGTTATACACCTCAAATGCCCTGATATCGAACTGCAGCCCACGGATCGTGTTTTTGAGTTCCTCGACGACGGCCGTGGTTTGACATTCCCCAACGTAAAGCATGCAGTAGTAACCGCCTGTCTGCCTGATATGCTGCTCCAGGCTGTCCGAACGTCTGGGTGTTAGCTGTCCTCCTGTCATAAGAGTGGGGAGCACTTGATTGATGAGGTCGTCCTCCGAGTCCAGGACCAGCTTGTCCTCCTCCTTCACCACGTAGGCGTCCACCAGGATGTCCCGAAGCTCGCCCAGGATGTTCACGGAATCAGAGGCAAAGATCACATATCTTGCTCCAAAACGTTCCAGCAGGCACTGACAACAGATATAGTACTTGCCGTCGAACAGTCTCCGGTTGCGGGAGTCTGTTCCCTCCTTCATGAACTCGGTAATCGTCTTCTGGATGCTCTCTTGCTCCGCTTGAGTGCCAAAGCAGGCCAGCCGCCGCCAATGTTGGTCCAAAAAGAGCATGGGTGCATCAAAAAAGGAATAGATCTTTTCCCCCACCCAGTCCAGCCCCTGCATAGAGCTGATACGGACCTGCCCTACCAGCTTGGATTTCAGGGTACTGTACTTCTCCTCCCGCTCCAGATTGTAGCTTAATTCATAAAAGGCGGAAATGATATCAGTCCACACCATGGAGTACGGTATGATGACCAAGGGAAAATTGTTGCAGTCACACAAATCAATCAGCGACTGCGGAACCTTGGTTAAATATCGTCCCATCTTCAGGCCAAAACCAGATGCCTTAAAATTGATTAGCTGCTCGCAGAAGGCACATAACCGTTCAGGGTCATTGTTGAACTGGAAGGTCGAGGTCAAAACAAATTCTCCGCCTCTGAGCCAACTGGGCCCGTCTGGCGCATCCAACACAGTAACTCGTGTGACCAGGCAATCGATACCCTCGCTGCCAGCGACTAATACCAGTCCTTTATTCCTGTAGTCCTGCAGGAATTTTCTTAATGTGATTTCCATGCGCACCCGCTTTCTCTAATTTTTCTCTTTTAAAAGCGGCTCTTTTCATGTCAGAACCACAAAAGAAAATGATCCCGTCCTCAGATAGTTCCTTCCTGTTCCATTTTTTCAAACTGCTCAGGCGTATAGCCGAGCATATCACAGTAGACCGCTCGATTGTCCTCGCCCAGCAGCGGGGCTCGTTTCTCCGGGACCTGAATGGAAGAAAATTTGGGAACAAAGGCCGTAACAGGGTACTGGCCCAGACCGGGGTAGTCAAATTCCAGAATCGAGTGACGGGCTTTGACCTGAGGGTCCTCCATCACTTGCGCAATCCCGTGGACGGGGGCACAGGGGACGCCGGCATCCTCCAAAATATGAACCAGCTTCGCCGTCTGATAGCGCTTAGCCCAGGCAGCCACAATCCCCTCCAACTCCTCTTCGTGCTCTTTCCGCAGCGTGCCAGTAGCGTTCCGCGGGTCTTCGGCCAATTCCGGACGGCCCATAGCTTCGGTCAACGCCTTCCAGTGTTTATTAAGCGTGGCAGCAATATAAATGTATCCGTCGGCCGTAGGATAGGCGTTAACAGGGGCATAATTGTCCCGTCGGTTACCGGCACACTTGGGTTCCACACCGGTAAAACGGTACTGGGCGAAGAACGCGTCCAACAGCGACATGCCGCAGTCCATCATGGATACATCCACATGCTGACCCTCACCGGTACGCTCCCGATAACGCAGGGCAGCCAAGGCGCCGAGGCAGCCATAGATGCCAGACAGAAAGTCGGAGACGGCGGGTCCATTCTTGGTGGGCTGTCCCGGCGGGCCATTCATGGACATAAACCCGCTGATGGCAGAAATGGTCATGTCATAGGCAGGCATAGAGACATAGGGACCGCTCTGGCCGAAGCCGGAAATGGAGACCATGATCAACCCCGGGTTGATCTCCTTCAGAGCCTCATATCCCAGGCCCATCTTGTCCAGCACACCCGGCCGATAGTTTTCCACCATAATGTCTGTCTGTGCAATCAGTTTGCGGACAATCTTCTTCGCCTCAGGAGCCTTCAAATTCAACGTAATTCCTTTTTTATTTCGGTTGTAGGATGGGTAGACAATGCTGATCCCATTCTCATTTTTCAGGGCCTCTTCCCGGTAAAATTCGCCGACACCGGGGCGCTCGGCCTTGATCACCTCTGCCCCCAGATCACCGAGCAGCATACCGGCTACAGAGCCGGATATCACATGGGTCAGCTCAAATACGCGTACACCCTCAAGCGGATATGCCACAAAAATCAAACTCCTTAATGTTGCATCAAAATCATAGAGATTTCAAATTAGGTATCACATGGCATCCGAACAGCGCCGGATGCCATGTGATACAACATTTACCTGTAATTACAGCTCGACCTTTTCGATCCGATCCTTTGCCACAATATCGACGATGACAAATACAATGAAGGATGCGCCCAGTCCCCAGAATACATGGGTGCCGCTGGCCCCCATAACGAAGTAGGCGATAATATCCATTACAGGGCCGGCTACAGCGGCGGCAATACCGGCGCTTCTGGTCAACTTGCCCTTGAAGTAGAAGGCCGCCAGCATGGGGATTAGGAACACGGTGGTACGCATGCCGTAGGACAGGAAGATGAAGGTCTGGATATAGGTACCCAGGGTGGTAACGGAGAACACACAGCTCAGCGCTACGATGATGACTACGAACATGCGGATGACCAGAAGCTTCTTCTTATCGTCCATATTTGTCTTGGGCAACACATCACGCTGGATCTGGGTCGCCACGCCCAAGGACAGGCTGGCGTTGGAGGTCAGGGCCGCCAGCATCAGGCCTCCGATGAAGATACCGGCGATAGCGCCCGGGAAATGGTTGACCATGAACATGGGCAGCGCCTGGTCGGGAGAAATGTCGGGGGAGGCGATCTTCATGTACATACCAATAATGGCACAGAGGAAGCCGACAGGCAGCGTCAAGATACCGCCTAGGATACAGCCGTTGCGGGCCGCCTTTGCATCTTTAGCGGACAGGATGGCCTGAATATAGGTCTGGGTGACCAACACACCCAAGACGAAGCCTACCCCAACGCCCAGGTCATAGAACTTACCGTTTTCGCCGGTACTGCGGCTGAACATGCTCCACACACCCATGCCCAGCTGATCGGTAATGCCGCCGAAGCCGTCCGTAGCGATGAGCGCAATGACGGCGCTGATGACGACGCCCGCATAGATGATGATCATCTTAGAAATACCACCAGTGCTGTTGGCGAAGATACCACCAAACACCACGAAGGCGCACACCAGCACAAAGCAGACGACAGCGGCAGTAGCCTCGCTGACATCCATAATAGAGGTCATCAGGGGGATAAAGCCCTTGGTCTGGGACAGGATGGAGAAAAACACAGCGATCACACTGAAAATAGCGGTGACACGAACGATCTTCGGGCCATAGGTGGAGGACATGACCTGGGAGATAGTCTGTGCTTTGGTCAGTTTATAGACAAACTGCGACATGCAGATGCCAAGAATGAAGCAGCCAATGCCGATACCCAGCGTCTGCCACCAGCCGGTCAGTCCGTAGGTGAAGGCCGTCTGAGCCGTACCGATAGTACCACCGGAACCAACGCAAGCACCTACAATGGTACCGGCCACCATGACGGGGGAGGCTTTCTTGCCTGCAATGACAAAGTCCTCGGAGTTCTTTACCTTGCGGACTGCCATCACGCACAGGAGCGCAACGGCAGCAAATGCAATTACGATACCGACGATGATAGAAAGACTAATACCTTCCATAGTATTCCCTCCCGTTCTTTCTTTTATCTACCTGTAAAATTTGGCTTCCTCTTTTCCAGAAACGCATGCATTCCCTCCTTCTGATCCCCTGTGTCGTAGAGACCAGACCAGGCTTCGATCTCCTGTTCCATGCCCGCATAGATGTCCAGGCCCCAGGCTGCGTTGACAGCTTTCTTCGCCTCCCGCAGTGCAAGCGGCGGCCGGCGGCACAGCTTCTGTGCCCACTCCATGGCAGCATCCATTAGCTGCTCCGTCGGCACCACCCGGTTTACAATGCCTAGGCGCAATGCCTCCTCCGCCCCAATGGGTTCACCCAGGAAGATCATTTCCTTGGCCTTACAGATGGATGTGTTCTGAACCAAACGCTGAGTTCCGCCGCCGCCGGGGAAAATACCTACCTTGATCTCCGGAAGGGCGAACTTCGCGTTCTCCGCGGCAATACGGAGGTCGCACAGCAGCACGTTCTCCATCCCTCCGCCGAAGGCGTAACCGGACACTGCCGCGATGGTGGGCTTGGGCATATCCATGAGGAGCTTCTGGTAATTCAGCCCCCGCATAGCGAATTCCTTGGCAGAAGCGGGATCAAATTGGGAGAAGGCAGCCAGATCTCCCCCGGCGCAATAGGCTTTTTCGCTGCCCGTGATGATGACCACCCGCACCAGAGGGTCGTAGGCCAGGCCGGCGTAGATCTCCACCCGCTCCAGGCTCATCTCCACGTTGGCCGCATTCATAGCCTCCGGCCGGTCGAACCGGACAACAGCGATCCCGTCATCCTTGCGCTCCACCCGCATGGTGTTGTAGTGCTTGTTAAGATAATCCACGTTCTCACCCTCTCTGTTTGCCGCTCTGGCTGTTCTCTTGATTTTCAGGCTTGTTCGCCCTCTCAGAAGTGGATGTCCTTCCGCAGTTCCTTTTTGCCAGAGGTATAGTCATACCAGCCTTTTCCGGTCTTACGGCCCAGGTCTCCGGCTTCCACCAGCTTTTTGACCATCAGGTTGGGGCGCCATTTGGGATCCTTGAAGTTTTCGTACAGGGTGGTGGCAGCGGACAGGCCAATATCCAGGCCGGCGAAATCGTTCAGGGCGAAGGGACCCATGGGGTGGCCCAGCCCCAGTTCCACGGCGGTGTCAATATCCTCCATGGTGGCGACGCCCTCCTGGAGGCACACCATGGCCTCATTGCGAAACGCGTGCATCAAGCGGTTTACCAGGAAACCAGGCGTATCCGAGACGATGACGCCCACCTTGCCCAGGTCCGCAATCAACTGCTTGGCGGCTGCCAGCGTCTCGTCGGAGGTCTTGATACCCCGAACGATCTCCACCAGTTTCATGACAGGGGCCGGGTTGAAAAAGTGGGTGCCCACCAGCCGGTCGGGGCGGCCGCAGCCGTTAGCCAGAGTGCTGATGGGAATCGCCGAAGTGTTGCTGGCAAAAATGGTGGTTTCCGGGCATAGCTCGTTGAGTTGTGCGAAGATACCGGTCTTCAATTCCGCATCCTCATAGACACACTCAATGATGAAGTCGCAGTCTGCCACATCTTCAATTTTGCTGGTGATGGAAATGTTGGATACTGCCTGATCCATCTGCTCCTGGGTTATCCGGCCCTTACCAACATTCTTGGCATAGCTGGCCTTGATCCCCTCCAGAGATTTGGCCACGCTTTCGTCAGAAATGCCATCCATAACCACCGGAATTCCGCAGGAAGCGATATGCTGGACGATACCGGAGCCCATCCGTCCCTCCCCGATAACGGCCATTTTCTTTATCGCCATGTCTTCTCCTCCTCTCAGTAGCTAGCGCATTTTAACAACCGCAGCCAGCGCCTGGCCGCCCTCGCCGCCGCATACCACAAGACCCCACTGCTTATTCTGGGCCTTGAGCCCGCAGAGCAGCTTGTGCAGCTCCACACAGCCGGCGGCACCCCACGGATTTCCGGACGCCAGCGCACCGCCATAGGGATTGACTTTTTTTTCTGCCTCCCCGGCGGACAGGCCCAGCGCTGCGATAACGGACAACGCCTGGGCTGCAGTTGCTTCATTAACGGCAATGAGATCTATTTCATCTGCAGTCTTCCCTGCCTTTGTCAGCGCTTTCTG
>ULNP01053544.1_pt1 | contig 13805 bp, 8 predicted proteins | sample 1951941 | NCBI WGS metagenome assembly ULNP01 (sample SAMEA4835579, study PRJEB28245) | human gut metagenome | biome: gut microbiome; material: fecal sample | place: Denmark | collected 2008
GGTGTAGACCGAGGTGAACAGCGGGTCGGCCGCCACGTTGAGGCCCACGTGCTTCATGGTCACCAGGGCCTGGGCACCGCCCAGGGCCGCACCGGCGGCCACTTCGAAGGCGACCTTTTCGTTGACCGCGTACTCGATCTTGTAGCGGCCCTCGCCCCCCAGTTTGTAAAAGGTATCCGGCACTTCGGAAGAAGGCGTGCCAGGATAGCAGGTGACCATGTTCACGCCGGCTTCAAGCGCGCCGCGTACGATGGCTTCATTGCCCAGCAAAACGTGGCGCTCGCCACGCGCCCCGTGCAGCAGAGGATGTTTGCTCATGTGTCCTCCCGGCCCGTGCGCGTCGGCAGAGGGGCCGCCAACGTTCTTACTACTTGTTCTCCGCGCCGTCCTTCACGGGCGCGGTCTTGCCACCGCCCAGCGCTTCCGCGCGCGAGCGGTAAAACTCACCGTCCAGACCAGGCTGCGAGGCGGCCAGGGCTTCATAGGCGGCAACGGCCACATCGGTCTTGCCCGCCGCTTCGGCGGCTTCGCCCAGCAGCATGCGCAGGGTGGCACGGCCGTCCTCGGTGGCGCGGCTCTCCAGGCCCTGCAGCAGGGTCACGGCATCAGCGGGACGATCCAGCTTGATCAGCGCGCCGGCCTGGCCCAGAGCGGCCATCAGGCCCATGGCACCGTCGGCGTCCAGCTTGGCCGCCGTGGCATAGGCCTGTTCGGCACGGCTGTAATCCTGATCCTGCATGGCGAACTCGGCCTGCATCAGATAGATGCTGTAACGCATGTTCTCGGGAGCTTTGGCTGCCAGGTCGTCCAGCGCCTTGAGGCGATCCCCGCCCTTCATGGTGATGCCGATACGCGCCAGTTCGGTCTGGGCCTCGGCCTGCAGGCCGCCCTGATGCCAGCGCCACACGGCGGTGCCTACCAGGGCCACCAGAAGGACGACCACCACGCCCACGATCAGCCCGCTGTTGCGCACGATGAACTGCAGCAGCGGTGCGCTTTCCGCGCTCACCTCAGCCTTGAGGTCATTGAGCAGGGTAGGAGATTCAGGGGTATTCTGAGGTCTGACAGGATTCATTTCTTTCAGTGCTCCTTGCAAAAGCTTCGCCCGCGGTCGCCGGAACTGTCACGGTGCGGTCTATTTATGTAGGATAGGGAGCGGCCTTCTGTCAAAGAAAAACCCCTGCCGGCAGTAGGGAATCCCAAAGCCGGACGCTCCTCTTCCCGGGAGGGCGTTGGCCGGAAACCGGAGGCATATCCGCCTTCCGCACCGGCGCCTTTCCCCCCAAAAAAAGAAGGATATCCGGACGCCCAGCGGCATCCCGTACAGGGGGCCGTCCCCTTGCCCTCGTTCCTGCGGCAGCGTATAGAGAGACGAGCCAACCCAAGGAGCCCGTATGACTTTGGCACAAGAAATGACCCTGCTCGGCCAAAAGGCCAAGGAAGCCGCCCGCCTGCTGGCCAAGGCCAGCCCCGCGGCCAAGAACGCCGCCCTCACCCGTCTGGCCGCCCTGCTCGAAGAGCGGGAAGCCGAGCTGCGCACCGCCAACGCGCAGGATCTGGACGCGGCCCGCGCCCGGGGCCTGGACGCCCCCCGCATGGACCGCCTGACCCTGCATCCCGCCGTACTGGCCGACATGCGCGCCGCCTGCCTGCATGTGGCCGGTCTGCCCGACCCCGTAGGCGCCATGGACAGCCAGTGGCAGCGCCCCAACGGCCTGCTGGTGGGCCGCATGCGCGTGCCGCTGGGCGTCATCGCCATGATCTACGAGGCCCGCCCCAACGTGACCATCGACGCGGCCATCCTCTGCCTGAAGGCGGGCAATGCCGTGATCCTGCGCGGCGGCAGCGAGGCCCTGCACTCCAACACTGCTCTGGCCGCCCTGCTGCGCCAGGCCCTGGAAGAAGCCGGTCTGCCCGCCGATGCGGCCCAGCTGGTGACGACCACGGATCACGCCGCGGTCACCGAGCTGTGCAAACTCGACCAGTATATCGACGTCATGATCCCGCGCGGTGGCGAAGGTCTGGTGCGTACCGTGACCGAAGCCGCCACCATGCCGGTGCTCAAGCATTACAAGGGCGTCTGCCATGCCTTCGTGGACGCGGATGCGGACCTGGACAAGGCCCTGGACATCGTTTTCAACGGCAAGGTGCAGCGTCCCGGCGTCTGCAACGCCCTGGAGTGCCTGCTGGTGCACAAGGACTGCGCCGCGACCTTCCTGCCCCGAGTGGGCCGGCGTCTGGGCGAGGCCGGTGTGGAGTTCCGCGCCTGCCCCGCTTCCCTGCCGCTGCTGGGCCCCACGGCCAAGGCCCAGAGCCCCGACGACCTGGGACAGGAATTCCACGCCCTGATCCTGGCCGTCCGCGTGGTGGACGACATGGATGCGGCCCTGGCCCACATCGCCCGCTACGGTTCCAATCACACGGAGATCATCTGCACCAACGATCACGAGCACGCCATGCGCTTTTTGCGTGAGGCCGATGCCTCCATGGTGGCGGTCAATGCCTCCACCCGCTTCAACGATGGCGGCCAGCTGGGCCTTGGCGCGGAGATCGGCATCTCCACCTCCAAGCTCCATGCCTATGGTCCCATGGGCGTACAGGAACTGACCACCACCAAGTTCGTGGTCTTCGGTCAGGGGCAGGTGCGGCAATAGACATGGACGGGAAGCGCGCAGCGGGCCGGGCCCTGTTCGGCGGCAGTTTCAACCCGCCGCATGTGGGGCATCTGCGTCTGGCCATCGAAATGGCGGAGACCTTGCGCCCCCTGGCCGACAGCGTGGAGCTGATGCCCTGCGCCGCACCGCCGCACAAGGTGGTGAGCGGCCTGCTGCCCTTCGACCTGCGCGCCGCCATGGTGGAAGCCTGTCTGGACGGCCTGCCCGGCCTTTCGTGCAATCGCATGGAAGCCGGACGTCCCGGTCTTTCCTATACCTGGGACACCTTGCAGGCCTGTCGTGAAGAAACACCGGAACGGCCCCTGTTCTTCATCCTCGGCAACCCGGACTATGCCCTGCTGCCCCACTGGCACCGGGGGCTGGAACTGCCCGAGCTCTGCCAGCTGGTGGTGGTGCCGCGCGGTGAGGGCTCGGAAAAGAACTTTCTTGCCGCTACGGAAAGCATGTGGCCCGGTGCCCGACCGTGCGAGCCTGTCCTGCCCGGGAGCCGCCGCATGCGCCTGCCCGGCGGCGGGCAGGTCCACTTCGTGCCCCTGCCGTGGATCTCGGTCAGTGCCTCGCGCATCCGCCACCGCTGGCTGCACGGCCTGAACGTGGATTTTCTGGTGCCCAAGCCCGTACTGGAGCTGCTGGACGCCCACCGAAAGACCGTGCTGGCGCACTGGCTGCCCGAGGCCAAAACGGACGATGCCTGATGCCGTCCGGGGCTGCAAGAAAACTTATTGCTTTTTTCGCCGAAACAGACTAAATAATGCCTTCGGCCTTGCTGTGCATGCACAGCTCCAAAGAGCGGAGAGGTAGCGAAGTTGGCCGTAACGCGCTCGACTCGAAATCGAGTTATCGGTTAATAGCCGGTACGTGGGTTCGAATCCCACCCTCTCCGCCATTCTATTATAACGCCTTGTAATAATAGAATATACAAGAAAAATAAGCGCTTATACTTTCGGTTGCTACACAAACATGCTACACACCGGAGGTATGAGCGCTTTGTCATTCAAGACACCCACTCCTTTCCTGCGGGGACGCACCTACTACTTCCGCCTGCGTGTCCCGCAAGACCTCCTGCCTGTCTACGACCCCAAGAAAGAGCTGACCTTCTCCCTCAAGACACGGGACTTCCATCAGGCGCTGGAGAACGCCCGCCTGCGTGCCATCCAGCTAGACCAAGAGTTCCGCGAGCATCGCCGCCGCCTTGCCGAACAGAAGGAGCAGGCCCTTGCCCCGGCTGCGGCCATCGCCGCTCTTGCCGCGCCCTCTCCCGCCACCGCGCCGCTGCGTCCTTTTGCCGAGATGGACGAACAGGAGCAGGAACGCCTGCTGGCCCTCTATCCTGACGAATCCCTCAAGGCCGCTCTGGAGGCCCTGAGCACGCCTCCCGCCGAGGATGAAGCACAGGCCCGCAAGGAATGGCAGGAGCAGCAGGAACTCATGCAAGAGCTGGAAGGCCCGTCCTATACGCCCAAAGAGCCGCCCCTTTTCTTCCCTCCCAGCGCCCGCTACAAGGAACAGCTCCGCAGGGATGCGTCCCTTTTCATCGAGGCCGCGCCCCTCTGCCTCCGGGACGGGGATGTCTCCCCCATGCTTGGCATGGCGGAGGCCTTCCTTGCCCGCCACGGCTACGCCATGCCGCCCGCCAGCGGGGAAGACGACAGCCCGCAGGCCGCCGCTGTGCGCTCCAGATTCAGGAAGATATGCCATCAGTTGTTGGCCGAGGAATGGCAGGTGAAGAAGCTCTTTCTGGCCCATCTGGACGGGGAAGCGTGGGCCTCCATGCGGCAGCCTGCCCTCGTCACGGCCCCGCTGCCTCCGCACGGCACAGAGCAGTCCCCGGCACAGGCCGGAGCTGTCCCCGGCGGCGATGCCAGCACACAGGAAGGCCCGGACAATCCCCGTTTCAGCACAGTCTGTGAAGCCTACATCCGGGAGAAGGGAGCAAGCCTTGCCCCCTCCAGCCTCCTGTCTGTCCAACTGGCCGTGCGCCGCTTCATGGAGCAGGCAGGCGACCTTCCCATCAAAGCCTACAGGAAGCGGGAACACATCATCCGCTACAAGGACGCCCTGCTGGCCCTGCCCAAGAACCTGCCCGCGCCCCTCGCCAAGCTGCCCATGCCGACCGTGCTGGAGCGCATCCGCAAGGGGGCCTTCCCCCATCTCCAGCAGGCCCCGAAGCTGTCGGCCCGCACCATCAACGAAAAATACCTTGCCTTCGTGCAGGTGGTCTTCTCCTATGCCGTGAACAACGGGCTTGTGGAGGTCAATCCCTGCACCGGGGTACGGGCCGCCAGCAATACGACGGAACTGGAAGACGTGTCCGTCCTGCCCTTCTCCAAGGAGGATTTGTCCGTCATCTTCCAGCGCTCCGGCCTGTACCATCCGCACGGCTGCGGCGCTGTGGGGCGGCTCTATGCCAGCAAGACCAAGCTCCTTGACTACAGGTGGCTCGTCCTGCTGGCCCTGTACACGGGTGCCCGCATAGAAGAACTGGCCCAGCTCGACCGGCAGGACGTGCGGCAGGAGGCCGGTGTCTGGTTCATCCATATCCGCGCCGAGATGGCCACAGGCCGCCGGGTGAAGAACAGGGCCTCCATCCGCAAGGTCCCGCTGCATTCCCGTCTGCTGGAGCTGGGCTTCCTCGACTTCGCCCGGCAGGGGGAGGGGACGGGCAAGCTGTTCTCCCTCCTTTCAGACAAGCAGGACGGCGGCAAGCGCAGCAACGCCTTTTCGCAGTGGTGGCGGCGCTTCCTTACCAGTCTGGACTTGGAGAACGGGGACAGGAAACACTTCCATTCCTTCCGGCACACCTTCAAGCGCGAAGGACGCAACAGCGGCCAGATTGCCCCGGAACTCCTTGATGCGCTACAGGGACATGCACAGCAAGGCGTCTCCGCGAACTACGGACGTGATGAAGAAGGAAAGCAGTACGCCCTGCCTGTATTGCAGGAGGCACTGGAGAAGATTGATTTTAGCGATGTGACACAAGGACTTGAATCATCCATGATGCTGTAAGGACAGAATATCACAGTGGAGACAAATTTCCAGAATCCCCATATTTCTGTTTTAAGCTCTCATTTTCCTCCTTCCCGATGAATGAGTCACGCTTCAGACAAAAACGCGGGAGAAGGCCAATACGGGCCAAAATGGGGCATATGGGAGATTCCGCCGCTCCCGCCATGCTGGCCTGTCCGACAGAAACAGGAGCCGAAGGGGCTTTTCCCGAACATCCCGTCCAAAAAAGCTTTTTGATCATGCCGGGAGAAAGCGTCACTTCCCCATTATCCAGAACTCTCTAAACGACACGCGAACATGCGCCTGGAAGGAACATGCTCGCGTGTCGTTTAAGCGCTCTTTGGCGCGGATGTTTTCAAGTATGCATACGCAGAGCATCCGGCAGCCCTGCCTGACGATGCACCGGATCAGACCCGGAATACCTTCATGACTTCGTCGCCAAGGTGATTGATGACCTTGACGGCGATGCGGCCGCCCTCCGGCCGGGGGAAGGGGCGGGAGGTATCGCTGTGCAGGCTTTCCCAGGCATCCTTGTCGATCTCGGCCTTGAGGGTGATTTTCAGGGCCTTGTAGGGATCTTTGGCGCCCAGGAAGTAGGCCTGACGGACAAAGAAGCTTTCCTCGTCATAGTCCGTATCCACAAACCAGCAGGCGATGTCATCGGCCTCGCCGGAGCAGATCTCGCCGGTGCTGGGTTTGAACACGTCCACGCCATTAACCTTGACGCGCAGCATGCCGGTCTCGCGGCCTTTGGCGTCGGTTTCGGGCAGCAGGCTGATGTCCGGTTCACCGAAGATGACGAAGAGATTGCCCTTGCCGTTGTTCTTGAGGTCCTCGCTCATGTGCAGGTCCGCGTTCATGCGGGCCTTGAGCACGGGGATCTTGCCCAGCTTGCTGAACTCCGCCGCATGGGCATCGTAGTTGAACGCGCAGGCGACGACCACATCGAAGCCCGCATCCGCAGCCTCGCGAACGGCCTGCACCAGATCCTGACGCGAGACCGTACCGAATTCCGGGCCGATGAAGATGCCTGCGCGGCGTTCGGTCTCGCCTTCGTTGTAGCGGCCTTCGGCGCAGATCATGGCTCCGGGCCAGGGGGTCAGACTGGTGAAGTCGATCTTGTCGTCCTTGTGGGCTTGCTGCACACCGGCGACCTTGAGGTTCTCCAGGATCATGCCCACGAAGTCGCGGCCGTCCGCACCCTCATGCGGTGCGGCGGGGTCCAGCAGCTCGCCATCCGCGCCCACGGCCAGCATGCGGTGCGGGGAGAGGCTCTCCACCGTGAAGGGGCCGGCCACGCGCACCTTTTTCTTGTCCTCATAGGGCTTGTCGTAAAGGAACTCATAGTCGGCACGGGCCGCGATGGAGGCATCGATCTCCTGCTGGCGGGCAATGCGGGCCTGCCACCAGCGAGCGTGCGTGTCGCGCGCCTTCGTGCTCCAGGCTGTGTCCGCCTCGCGGGGTATCTCCCATTCTTCCCACTGTTCGCCCAGCTGCGCATTGAGGGTCGCGCGCAGCGGCTCCAGCGTGCGCTGCCATTTTTCGTAAATGACGTCGATCTCGGCGTTGTTGGCAATGGACTTCAGCGTGATGTGCGGCACGCGTTCATAGACGAAGCCCAGGCGGATATTGTTGAAGGTGGGGGCTGTGGAGGGGCCGCGACCATTCAGCTCCGCTTCCTTGGCCTGACCTTCCGGGCTGTCGGTCATGAGATAATAGGGGTAACGCGCGCCCATGATGCGCGCACGCGCCAGAGCCAGGGCCACGCGCGAGGTATCGATGGTGATCCAGCGGCGGCCCCATTGCTCGGCCACATAGGCCGTGGTGCCGGAACCGCAGGTGGGGTCCAGCACCAGATCACCGGGATCGGTGGCCATGAGGATGCAGCGTTGGATAGGTAAAATTGAAGTTTCAACAACATAGCGCATATCTGTTGGAGCAGAAGTATCTCCCCATGATGTTGATAGCGAAGTTGCAGAGTAATCAGAAAGAGTTAGGATATAATTTAATCTATCTCCATCCTCAAATGCACTAAGACGCGATGCTTTACTAAGTCTTTGCATTCCTATTTCATCAGTTTTCCAAGACTTTCCCCGTGCCGGTAAGTAGGTTTTTCCATTTATGTTAACAGGAAATACTCTTCCCTCTGTATATCCAATAGGCGACATCGCAACGAGTCTTGCTGGATTAAATATTTCTTGAACAAGATTATGATTACAAATCTCTTGTTTTGTTAATTTTTTAATTTTTCCATCTTTAAGTAAAGCAAGATTCCAATGAAAATCACCTTCAACTTTTGACTCTACAAATAACCTATTAAACTTAATAAATTCTTTATTTTTTGCGTAGAAGCAAATCCAATCTCCCATTTGTTCCAACAACTTTGCGCCAAGAGGCATCGTTTTTTTACGGAACCAAATCTGAGCTACAAAATTCTCCTCTCCAAACACCTCATCCATCAGCGCCCGCACACGGTGCACGTTCTCGTCACCGATCTGCACGAAGATGCTGCCGGAATCCGTGAGCAGATCGCGAGCCAGCAGGAAGCGGTCGCGCAGATAGCTGAGGTAGGAGTGGATGCCATACCTCCAGGTATCGCGAAAGGCTTTGACCTGTTCCGGCTCGCGGGTCATGTTGTCGGCCTTGCCGTCCTTCACGTCCCGGCTGGTGGTGGACCACTGGAAATTGCTGTTGAACTTGATGCCGTAGGGCGGGTCCATATAGATGCACTGCACCTTGCCGCGCAGGCCTTCGCGCTCGGACAGACTGGCCATGACCTGCAGGGAGTCGCCCAATATCATGCGGTTGGTCCAGTTCTGGTCGTGCTGGTAAAAATCGGTCTTGTCCGCATCCGGCGCAATGCCGTTGAAATCCGCAAACAGCGAAAGCTGCTCCTGCGGCTGGGGCCGGGCGGCCTTGGTCTCGCGTATCAGCTCCTGCACCAGGGCGCGGGGATGGATCTTTTCCTGGATGTACAGGGGCGGGGCCTGCACGGTAAGGCGGTCATCCCCATCGTATTTGCCGCGCCAGATGAGCTGCGGGTCCAGATCCGGGTCGCGCTTCTGAAAGCTCAGACGCACGGGGGCCAGCTCTTCCTGCCGCATGACGGACTGATACTCCGCCGTGGGGATGTTGGTGCGCCGGTCGGCCTCATGGGTGATGGTCTCAACGGTCTTGAGAGGAGAAGCTTTGCGAGCCATGCCGTATCCTTTCTTACACGTTATCTTCAACGATGATGCTCAAGGGTGATGTCGCCAGCAGGCGCTGACCGCGCCCGGCTTTGACCACCGTGCCGGAAATCTCCACCAGCAGCTTGTCCCTGTGGGCGGTAATGGCCTGCAGGTAGTCTTCTCCGGCAAGCTGGACCTGCAGCACACGGGGATGGGACGCCATGATGTCCCTGATCTTGATGACCCCGGTCTCCACAGGGTCCGGGGATTCCAGACCCATCACCAGACCACGCACCACCTGTTCGGGTTCCGGTTCCGTGGCTTTGATGGCGGCAGAGGCCTCCCGGATCAGGGGCATATAACCGGCATCCACACTGATGCGGGCCAACGGCCGCTGCTGCCGCCGGTTGGCTGAATAGCTGATGCCGATTTCGATATACTGGGGTTTCAGGCTCTCATGGAGCGCGGTGACAGCATCACAGAGGTTGGTGGTCAAGCCCGATGCCGCCGCCTGCTGGAAGTGCTCCAGCCTGCTGTCATTGCTGGCCTGCTGGGCCGCCGTATTCAAGGCCTCCAGACCACTTTGCAGCGTCGGGACGACCCGTTTTTCATAGGGCAGCGCTTCCGGGATATCCACGAGCGTGCCCTGGACATTCAGATCCGGCGCAACCGGCGCCAGCAATTGCAGGATGAAGCTGCCGTGCGCTGTCTGGGCAAAACGCACGCTGTCCATGAAGCGTTCCGCATCCTGCGGTTTTCTGCCGGGATAGCTGATCTTGTGCGTTGCCGCCGAGCAGGCGGCCGCCAGCAGCAGGTCGCGTGTCTGGGACACGAAGTCCACACTGCGCATGATATTGAGCGAACCGTCCCGGGTATCTTCCGAAACGTTCCTGACGCGGATCACATCGAAACCGCTGTGCCGCAGATCCGCCTCGATAAGCAGCTGGGAGCGGTCCTCCTCCCGTTCCAGTGCCGCAAGGACATCTGCCATGCGCGCAGGATAGTCGGCAAAACGAGTGGCCAGGGGCACCAGCAATTCCTCGCTGCCATACTGCCAGATGGTGGCTTTTCCGGGATATTCGTCAAGCTGTGTGGCGCCCTTGCTGCGCAAATAGGCCATGAGCTGCACGGGGGTGATGGACTGCAGCACCTGTTTGTCTGAAATACGCACTCTCATATCATTTCCCCATTGGCGCTATGCCGCATGGCTTCTTTCAGGAAGTCCACAGAAAAGACGTTCTTTCGCGGGATGTGGACAGTGACTGTGCTGTCATTTTCCGTTTCGGGTTTCCCGGCCAGGGAAAGCCAGTAGGCACAATGGTGCAGGCAGAGCTGGTCTTCCGTCTGTTTTGTCCAGTCCTCGCAATCTTCCGGCACACATACCAGTACCAGCAGGCGGGGTTCCATAACATTAGCACGCAAGTCATTATAGTTTTTGACAGGCAGGGCAAACGCGATCTCATCTTTGGAGCGATCCACCGCATGCGTGCATTTGAGCTGGATCGCGACCCTGCCCCGCGTCCGTCTGCAATTGGGGATATCCTTCATGCACAGCTCAAGGTCCACACTGTCGTTATCTACTTCCGGTCTGCTGGGATTACAGCCCGCCTGGGCGGCTATGACGGCTACATAGGCGCGGCTGAACTGCTCCATCTTTGCGGTATGATGCATGGCCGTTATCCCTTTTTCATCTGATCACAGGCCTCGCTGACAGCCTCGGCAAAAGCCTGCTCGACCCGTGCGGCAAAATCGTCCTGGATGCGGTACACTTCCCGCAATTCCACAAAGGCCCAACGGCCAAACTGCCCCAGGCGGTTGATGCCGGGCAGCCAGTACGTTTCCATAGTGGACTTCTTTTCCTTGGCGTCCTCACCCCGGTAGCCCTTGATCTCCACCACCAGGTGCAACAGGTCGTCCTCGCCGTGGCCGTCGTCCACCAGTACGATAAAGTCCGGCAGGTAGACATGAGCCTCACCTGCCAGGGTATAGGGCACTTCAAAGCCGAGGTTGTGATTCTTCACATAGGCGCGCACCTGGGGGTGTGATTCCACCACGCGACAGAACTCCCCTTCCCAGTCGCTGTCCAGCACCACCCAGTTGACGTGGCATTTGCGGGCATCGGTCTGCCAGCGGCTGGGCTTGGTGGTGGTGAAATTGACGTGGCGCGTGGAGCCCTGCGGATTGTAGGCATCCAGGATGACCGTCACGGGACGATTCCTGGATGACAGCGAGCGTGTGATGGCCGCCGTTATACGCTCGCAGGCCATGTCCGCCAGCTCGCGATACAGCAGCTGGCCCGGCATGGTATTGCCCGCGCAGCTGAAACACTGGTGCAGCCACTGCGCGGCGATACGCTTGAGCTGGCCAAAAAGATGGAGCTTGGGTTCCTGCCCCGCATCGCGGAATTTGTGCATCAGCAGATGGCGGGTCAGATGCATGAGGATGGTGTTTTCACGCACCTTGTCCAGATGATCCAGGCTCAGGTTTACCCCCTCGCCGATGATGCCCTCGTTACGCGTGATGGACGGCCCCACCAGTTCCGGGGTGAGCTGCAGGCAGGAATCTTCGTTGAAATCCGCAGTGAGGATCTCTTCCGGCAGCTCCACACGATAGCCCACCACACGAGGGAAGCTGATCTCCAGCGCGTCACGATCCGGGCGCACGGCCTTGACCTGCACGCTCTCGCGCGGCTTGGTGGCTTTGACGACGACAGCCTGTGCCGTGAACTCAAAGGGAACCCCCAGCACGTCGGAGTATTCCACATTGAACAGGCCTTCCTCGTTCAGGTCATAGGACTGACGCCGCAAGGCACGACCGATGACCTGCTCGCACAACAGCTGGGTGCCGAAAGCGCGCACGCCCAGCACATGCGTGACAGTATTGGCATCCCAGCCTTCCGTCAGCATGGAGACCGAGACCACACAACGGATGCTCTCGCCCAGCTGGCCGGACTTGCCCACGGTGTTCATGACTTCGCGCAGGATGGTGGCCTCACTCAGGGTACCGCCCCGCTGCAGCTCCGCTGCCAAAGGACCGCCGCGCTGCAGGATCTCCCGCTTGAAGCGGGCTATCTCGTCTTTGGCGGCCTCGGTGAAAGCGTCGTCCAGCACATCTCCCTTTTCCAGCTGCTGGGAATCAATGAGCAGGGTGCGCGGCCGCGCCAGAGGCTGGCCATTCTCGTCGAAATTGCGGAACAGAGGCAAACGGCCGTTCTCCAGGACCTGCGAGCCATCGATGCCCGCCCGGTAAAAACCGGAGATATAGTCGTAGACCAGCTTGGACGTGGAGGTATTGTTGCAGACCACGATGAAGCAGGGTGGCACGGAGATTCCCTCCTGCTGCCAGCTGGCGAAAACTTTTTCATAATGGCCGTACAGAGCTTCCAAAGCCGTTTGCAGGCGAACGGGCAAAGCCAGAGGGTCCAGGGTGGTCTTTCTGCCCTTTTTGGGCATGTCCTTGCGGATATGTTCCCAGAGATTGCGGAACATGGGCAGCTCATTGCCCGGGATATTTTCCGCCACAGGCACACGCGGCAGCTTGACGATACCGCACTCAATGGCGTCCATGAGAGAGAAATCGCTCATGGTCCAAGGAAAGAGCGTACCTTCCACATAACCGGAACCACGCAGGAAAAACGGTGTGGCCGAAAGATCCATCACGCGCAGGATCTGCAGCCGGCGCTGCACTGCCTCCAGACCGGAGATCCACAGGCGGGCGGCCTCACGGTTCTCATTGGCCTCGTTCCGTGCCTCGGTCTGCTCCGCCCCTTTCAGATCACTCAGCTCCTCTTCCAGCACAGCATCGGCGTTGGGCTTTTCCCGATAACAGTGATGCGCTTCGTCATTGATGACCATGACGCGCTTAAGATTCATAAGCTCGGGTATGACGCGCTGCAGCATCTCGCCTTCACTTTCCTGGGTATCCAGCTGTTCCCCACGCCAGCCCTCCAGAGCCGCACGGGTCCCGCTGGCGACCTTGAGCTTTTCCCGCAACTTGAACGCATGGTAATTGGTGATGACGATGCGCGCCTGCTGCAGATCCTGCAACATATCCTGCGGCACCAGCTCGCGACTGGCGTAGTAGGCATCTGGATCATTGGGCTGCAGAACGCGCAGACGGTCCTTGATGGTGATGCCCGGCGCGACCACCAGAAAGCCCTTGGTGAAACTTCTTGTTGACGGGCTGCGCACGGCATTGAGCGTCTGCCAGGCGATGAGCATGGCCATGACCGTGGTCTTGCCCGCGCCCGTGGCCAGCTTGAGTGCCAGACGGGGCAGGCCGGAATTGGCTTCGTCATTGGCCTGTTTCAGGTGCTCGAGGATCTCCTGGTAGCGCTTCTGCTGTGGCGCCACCTCCGTCAGCCAGATGGCCGTCTCCACGGCTTCCACCTGACAGAAAAACGGGCGGATACCGCTGAAATCATGATGCCGCCAGTGCTGGAGCAGGCGCGCCGTGGTGGGCGTGACCTTCCATTGCGACGGCGGCAATGCCCGCCATGCGGCCACATGATTACGGACCTGGTTGATCAGGGCTTTGTGGTATTCCTGCTCGCTGGAAAGATCCTGGATGGTCAGCAGCGAGGCCTGCTCCACCTTGCCCCTGCGCTTTTTGGGCTTGGGGATGGGCGTGATGAAATCCGCCGGGCGGCGCACCGGCTTGATGCGCTGAGTAGGAAGACCATCCTTCAGTTCCCAGTGCCGTGTAGGACATTCATAGGGAGAATTCAGGATAGGATGGTCATAAAAGGCATTGCTCCCCTGGGGGATGTCACTCTTGGCCATATCAGACATATTTCCTCCGGGCAGTCCCTCCCCATGCAAAGCGGGCCGTAAAACTGCGTCAGACTTTTCCCGGAACGATACCGCCGAACCATGTCCCGGGCAAGAAGAAAGGTTTTCTGATATGATCAGACGCTCAGAGCGTGTTTGGAAACTCATTTATCAATAATGAAACG
>ULNP01026533.1_pt1 | contig 13706 bp, 9 predicted proteins | sample 1951941 | NCBI WGS metagenome assembly ULNP01 (sample SAMEA4835579, study PRJEB28245) | human gut metagenome | biome: gut microbiome; material: fecal sample | place: Denmark | collected 2008
GATAACCTGTTACGGGGTCTATCGTATGTGCAATCCGTTTTCCGTCCACCATACGATAATTGCGATAATTACCCGATGTAGCCAATCCGGCATCGGTTATCTGCACGATTTCTTCGATCGTTCCGGCTTCGCCATCGGCAATAGTGGGACGGTTCACCCCCACTCGCCACATTTTTCCTTCCGGATTTTTCCCACGGGCGAATACCTCACCGCCTATTTCGACCATAAAATCATCGATTCCCTTATCGGACAATAACTGTCCTATCACATCGCAGGCATATCCTTTGGCTATGGCCGAAAAATTGAGAGTAACACAAGTATCGGACTTTAATATCCGATGATTTTCAAGAGTCAATTTATTCATACCCACTTGCCTCAACAGGCTATCGACCTGAACAGAATCGGGAATAACCCCTTTTTTAAAACCGAATCCCCATGCATTGACAAGCGGAGATACGGTAGGGTCGAACGTCCCACCCGTGCGTGTGTATATACGCTGCGAAGCATTGAACACATGCTCGAACCACCGGTCGGTCTCGACCGGTTCGTTGCGATTAATCCGCGAAATAATAGAAGTATCGTTAAACGGAGAGAGCGAAGCGTCGAATTGCAACAACCGGTTCTTGATTTCTTCGGACAACGATTCGGGATATTTATAGGTTATGTGGTAAAAAGTGCCGAATATCAGCCCCTTGTCATATCGATATGTGTTCTTGCCACAACGACGTATGGTACTTGTCGACAGAAACACGACCAAAAACAGAACGACCGCCCACCACGAACGAGCATATCTTTTATCCATAACCTCCTAAAAAAACAAATGTTCCAACAAGATTTTCACGCCTATCCCTATCAAGATAACTCCCCCGACGACCTCGGCAAAGTTATGTATACGGCGACCGAACTGACGACCGATATAAACCCCGACCAAAGAAAAGGCAAATGTGACACCGGCAATAACTATCGTGGGCGCAATCATCGTCATGTTGAGAAACGCAAACGAAATACCCACGGCCAAAGCATCGATACTCGTAGCCAACGAAAGACCCACCAACGTGCGCGTATCGGCAGGATCGATGCAACAGGGTTCGGACTCTCCTTTCCGGAGCCAGCCTTCATAAATCATTTTCATTCCCAAAAAGAGTAAAACGCCGAATGCTACCCAATGATCGTAGGCTTCTATATAATTCTTAAACCCAATGCCCAAAAACCAACCGATAAGCGGCATAGCTCCCTGAAAAACCGCCATAAAAGCGGCTATCTTCAAAACACGGGATAACGTAAAAGGCTTCAAAAGGACACCCGATGTCAACGACACGGCAAAGCTGTCCATGCATAACCCGACAGCCAAAACAAAAAGCTCGAATAATGACACTTGTTATTTGATTATGTTTCGGCGCAAAGTTATCGAAAAACAGCGGAATAATCGAAGAAAAATCGGCAATATCTCTATTTCAATATATTTTAGATTTTCGGCGGCTCGATACAACCATTTGAAGAATAAACTTTTAGCGAATTATTTGAAAATCAAAGACAATAATTTATTAACAAGTTGAATTTCAGACACTTGAAATACAATACTATTCAATAATTCTTTCTAATATAGAATTAAAATAATTGTCGGGAAAGACAATACCAATAATCGAATTGTTGTATTTCATCTTTGCAAATAGTCCATTAAAAAAGACATAATCTCGCAAATTATAGCGACTTTTGTGATTGAAACTCATTGCATCAATTACAATACAATGGCAAAAATTACCGTTCAAAATACAGATATTAGCATTGTCAAGTACAATGAAGAAGACTACATCAGCCTTACAGACATGGCAAAAAGTCAATTGCAAGAGCATATTATCTTCCGTTGGCTTAGTCTTAAAAGCACTATCGAATATCTTGGCGAATGGGAAATGTTGTATAACCCCGATTTTAATTGTACCGAATTCGGTACAATTAAAAATGCAGCAGGAAGCAACAATTTCGTGCTTTCTGTAAAAACGTGGATAGAAAGGACCAATGCAATCGGCATTCGTTCTAAGGCTGGTCGCTACGGTGGCACATATGCACATCGGGATATAGCATATCATTTTGGCATGTGGATTTCTCCTAAATTTCAATTACTTCTTGTTAAAGAGTATCAACGACTAAAAGCAGAAGAACACCAGCAACTCGGTTGGTCGGCCAAACGTGAATTATCTAAAATCAACTACCGCATACATACTGATGCCATAAAGCAAAACCTTATCCCGCAGAAAGTTACACCGGTACAAGCAAATATTATTTATGCAAACGAAGCTGACGTACTGAATGTGGCGATGTTTGGTATGACAGCAAAACAATGGAGGGAAGCCAACCCCGAACTGACGGGCAATATTCGTGATTATGCTACTATCAATGAACTTATCTGCTTGTCGAATATGGAGAATCTCAATGCTGTATTCATCGAACAAGGTATGCCACAGAGCAAACGTCTTGTTAGACTAAACCAAATAGCCATTCATCAGATGAGCATATTGGAAAGTGGTAATAATTACAGCCGTAAGTTATTGAAATAAAGAATCATGAAAGGCGATAAGAATTACGATTATACAGATGAATTCAGCGATATAATTCATACTGAAAGATTTATAAGTGCGGTAGAGCTGTCTGAACTGTTCTTTTCTGCCCCCAAATGGATAACCCTTTTGATGAAGTTCCGTAATGTCGTGATGAGACCTTTCGGATTGAAAAAAGAAAGAAAGTTATCGGATTTGGTGCATATCGAATCCGAGAATATGGCGACGGTATGCAAAAATGATAAACATCTTGATTTGGAAATTGTGTTTATGACCGAGAGCATGGAACGTGATAATCAACGCATATCTGTCAGCACAAAAGTCAGATTCCATAATAATTTAGGGAAATGTTATTTTGCCATAATCAAACCGTTTCATATTTTAATTTGCACGACACTCTTACAACGAGCAAAAAACAATATTGAAAAATCTCTTTACAGATAAGTTGCTTTTAACGAGATAAAACAGTCATAGCTTCATGCCCTTGCTTTTCCTTTGCGTCATGGGTGGGTATCTTCACTTCACCAAAAAAGCGGGGGAAGCGCAGCCGTTCAAAGCTACGTTTCCTCCGCCATCACACACATAACACAGTATATATAGAAAACACCTCACGGTGCAAATGGTTCACGGGACCGGTTCGGACGGAGTCAATTTGTAGGTTAATTTATCCAAATCTACCTGCATGAGATAATAACCCTGCGGAGTATATGAGATATTTTCCCCATCGAGTTTCAATCGTCCGGGACCTCCATCGCCATACTGGTCGCCCTGCGCCCAATCGGGCAGAGTGGTTATTTTAAATTCTACCGCAGCATCGGGATTTCCAGCGACCACAAAATCGACATATCCCTCATACCGATTATTCATTCGATAGGATTGCAGCACGGGTGCTGCCGCAATATCCCAGTTTTGATAATTACCGGGGACATACAGTTTGGGATACACGATAGGTTCGTCATAGGCCGTCACCGTAATGTCGCGAGGAGAAGAAGCGACGGTATGGTCGGCTGTCAACTTGGCTACTACCCTGACGAACAAATCACAAGGCTCTCCCGGTTGACCGTCCAGAATAAGAGTCGCCATATTCAATCGGGCGACAGTCACTGATACATAATCGGCATTCGATTCGGCTAATTGTATAGGATCGGGAAAATCTTTCCGGTTATCTATCTCCAATGTGTAAACGGGAGCAGCGGGGAAACCATAGTCTCCCGACGACCATGAGAATGTCTCGGCTATAACCCCCGACGAGGCTTCGTTCAAAACCAAAGCCGGTTGTGCAAGAGGCGCCAGTTCGGGTGTAGCCTGCAAGTCATATTTGGGAGTATCCACATCGTTACAGGCGACAAGTGCCGACAAGCCTATCCAAACGGATAATTTAATAAAAGAAGATTTCATAATTCTGTCGTTTTTACCGTTAGTAGCCATAGTTTTGTTGTATGCCGGGGTTGGCAGCGATTTCCTTTGCCGGAATAGGATATAGATTATATTTGGTATCCAGCGATTTACCGGCATATACGCCTCCTTTCCACGGCCACAAATAATTACCGGAGGTGAATTTTTCGAACCGAATCAAATCGGTACGGCGATGCCCTTCCCAATAAAGCTCTCTCATACGTTCCTGCAAAATTTCGTCGAGTGTGATATCGTTTACCGAATCGTATTGCGGCATGCCTGCCCTATCCCTCAAATAGTTCATGTAGGTTCTTCCCGTTTCCCGATCGGCGGCTCCCCGATATGCGCATTCGGCATACATCAGATAGACATCGGCCAGCCGGAACAAAGGGAAATCGGTATCGGGATAAGATTCGGCACGGCCTGCTGCATTGTCCCAATCGGTAGAGAGCAGATTGGTAAACTTCACGACCGAATAACCGTCCTGATAGGTAGAAAGGTTGGTATTGTTAATACTCGCTCCTTCGCTGAAAAAGGCATAACGCTCGTCTTGCGGAGAGAATGAGAGTACCAGCGTAGAGGTAGAACGGGGGCCGGCCCAAGCATCGTTTACCCCATAATTTCTCGCCGAGATTTTACCTCCATACGAGCCTACGGTGAGATACATCGTACCCCCGTACGAACGAATCGAATCGCTATCGAAAGGAACAGTCATAAGTATTTCGCTTTCATTGCCGCCCCTCGCATAACGGTCGTTATCGCCGCCGAACAAGTATTTATACGTTTCGGCCAATCCATGATTCGTCCCGGTATTGTGCCGAGCGATTATTTTTTCACACTCGGCGGCACACAATCCGTATTGCGGCGTACCGGTATAAACCGCAGCATTGAGATAGAGTTTCGCCCGAATCATATTGACGGCATCGCGTCCTACCCTCCCATACTGAGGTTGTAAAGGAATAGACTCTTCTACGGCATTCAACTCGTCCAATATAAATTGATATATCTCGGCTCTCGACTTCTGCTTGGGAGCCTCCATGATTTTATTCTCCTCAGTCACAAAAGAGACCGCACCGAACAGATCGATAGCATGCCAATAGGAAAGAGCCCGCAACACCCGAGCCTCGGCCCGATAGGTCTGTATCTGAGCAGCGACATCTTCGGGGACATCATTGGCAGCCAGCGCTGTCGGGGTCGTATTGCGTAAAAAGTCGTTACATAAAGCTATCTGAAAAAACACGCGGCTATACATGACATATACAAAACCGTTGGCTGCCGACCATGTGGACATACTCAGTTCGGGTAGTCCAGCATCGTTCCAACCTAACACGGCTTCGTCGGTAGGCAGTTCCTGCAAATTCCAATAGGCCCGCAGGTATTGCGCCTGTCCCTCGTCGAACCCTTGTATATCGGGATTACCGGCAGGGCCCTCTTGCCCCGACACGGCCAAACCGGCATATACTTTGGCTAACAACTGCGTGTAATATTGCGGATTGTCCTTAAAGTCGGACAACTGTATCACGTTATCGTCGATAGGTTTCAAATCGAGATCGCCCAAACAGGAAGACAAAGTCATCGAAAGAGCGACGCTCCCGCCTATAAAACATTTATATATAAAAGACTTCATATTTTTGTATTTTTAGAGGTTAATAGGTCAAAACGACACCCAACGTATAGGTCGTGGGCCGAGGATAAACATTATTGTCTATACCCGAAAAAACTTCCGGGTCGAGCCCCTTGTATTTGGTAATGACAAAAGGATTTTGTACCGCACCGTAAACTCTCAGCCGCAACGCATCGTCCAACAGGTGTTTCCAAGTATATCCCAGCGAAATGTTGTCGCAACGCAGAAATCCGGCATTCTTCAAATAATAATCGCTCATGTATTGCTGGGTTTCGAATTTCGCCCCACGCCGCATGATATTGCTCAGGAAACCTGCGCTGTTGTACATCGCGCTATATATCGAATTTTGAGATAATACGTTGTCATAAACATAATTGCCCAAGTTGGCCCGCAAAGAGATTCCGAAATCGAAATTTTTCCAATTCATGGTCGAGTTGATACCGATAACGACTTTCGGGTCACGGCTGTGGTGAATATATTTGTCCGATTCGTCTATGACCCCGTCGCCGTTACGGTCGGCATACAATCCCTCGATGGGATTACCATCGGCATCATATACTTGTTCATACAATAAATAACTGTATGCCGGATACCCTACTTTATGAGCCTGTACGGTATTGCCCGTACCTCCGCCTATACCTCCTACCGGAATGTAATAATCGGCACTCTCGCTTTTATTCAGTTTGGTTATTTTATTGGAGTTCCAAGCGACGTTCATACCCAAATCCCAAGTAAAATCTTTATTATCGATAACTTTTGCTTGAATATTGAATTCGATACCCTCGTTGCGCAAACGTCCCACATTGGTGTATATCTCGTTCGTAAGGTTGGACCCTGCCGGAACAGGAATACGACTAATCAAATCGTTCGTCTCGCGATAATAGTAATCCAACGATCCCGTAATGCGATTATTCAAAAATCCGAAATCGATACCGGCATTCCACGTCGTAGTCTCCTCCCATTTAATATTGGGGTCATAGCCGTTAGGACGTATCGTATAATAATATTGGTCGCCGAACGGATAGGATGCCGTAGGATAACCGATCGTAAACAACGGCATATACGGGAAATAACTGTCGCTAATGTCCTGCTGTCCCGTAATACCATAGCCCAACCTCAACTTCAATTCGCTCATAAACGAAGTCGCCCGTTCCATAAAAGGCTCGTTGATAATTTTCCACCCCAACGCAACGGCCGGGAATGCGCCCCAACGGTTATCTTTCGAAAAGCGAGATGTCGCATCGCCACGTAATGTGACTGTAAACAGATAGGTGTCCTTATAGGTATAATTCACACGCCCAAAGAAGGAAATCAACTGTAAATGGTCGGTATAGGACGAGACGAACCATTGTTCCTTATCGGGCATCAATGTAGTGCGGGTTCCTCCATCTTTATAAAAACGTTGCCACGAATATCCAGCCATAGCGTCGAGCCTACTATGTATCGACTCGAAATCCTGTTTATAATTGAGATAGAAGTCGAGCAACAAATTCCGTTTGAGTTGCCTCAACCGTTCGTCTTGTCCCAGCCCTGTTTTTTTATTCTCCTTGTAAGTAAGAGGGGAGTCGGGAGTCATGAGATTATGTTGAATACTATGAGAGACATCGTATCCTAAATTCAAGTTGGCATGTAACGCCGGCAAAAAAGGCATTACATAATCGAGCTGCAAGTTACCCACGCTGCGATAGACATCGGCTTTCATGGACCGTTCGTCGATAAGCGATACCGGATTTACGGGTGCGATACCTATAAATTCGTCGGTTCCGGGTTTCAACCATGTAAAATATCCGTTACCGATGGGCAGGTTATCGACCCGTACCGATTGCGACGGGTCGAAGGATACCGCGCCACCGATAGCACCTTCGTCGGCAAAACGGTTGTGCATATAAAAGCCCTTCACATTGGCCGTCACACTCAACGTATTGTCGAAAAATTTGGGATTCAACGTTATCGAAGCCGTCACCCTATCCATAGCAGAGGTTTTCAAAATACCATTCTGATTGGTATAGCTCACCGCAACCCGATACGGCAGAATTTTATACGTTCCACCTACACTCAGATTATAATCGCTACTGACCGACGTCCGCAAAATTTCGTCCTGCCAATTCGTATTGGCCGTCCCCAATAAATTATAAGCCGGGCTCCCTTCTCCGTAATAATCGGTTATCACCTGACGGAATTGGTCTCCGTCGAGTACCCCCACTTTATTACGAGGTGTATTCACATACATATTGGCCGTAAAATTGATTTGCGGTTTTCCCGACTGTCCCCGTTTCGTCGTAATAATGATAACTCCGTTCGATGCCCTCGACCCATAAATGGCCGTTGCCGAAGCATCTTTCAATATCGTGAACGACTCGATATTATCGGGAGAAATCATGGATAGCGAATTGGACATTCCGGTCACTCCCGAATTATCGACAGGAACACCGTCGATAACGATCAAAGGGTCGTTCGTCGCATTGAGCGATGAACCTCCACGAATACGGATATCGGCGCCACCCTCGGGTTTACCGCCGTTGAGAGTGACTACTACACCCGGTGTCTTCCCGACCAACAAATCTTGTGCAGAAGTCGCTAAACCTGCATTTATCTCATCGGGTTTCACCAAAGTAACCGACCCTGTGGCATCGCTCTTGCGGACAGTTCCATAACCTATCGCCACGACTTCTTGCAAAGCCACAGCGTTTTCCTGCAAAACGATCGTTATCTGCGAACGATTGTTTACCGGAACCTCCTGCGTATTGTATCCCAAATAGGAAACTACGAGAGTAGCATCGGGAACCACATCGAGACGGAACCGCCCATCGAGATCGGTCGCTACGCCCGCAGACGATCCCCGAACAATGACATTCGCCCCGATAACCGGCTCTCCCGAACTATCGACTACCGTCCCTTGCACGGCCATACGTTGCGCCGATAGCGACCACGACAGGCAACATAATCCTAACAGCAACCCTGACCGGATTTTCATGTGTAGTTTTTCACAAACTTTTCTCATATCAGATACTTTTGATGGTTGAACTCATAGACGATTGACCCCGATTGCTCCAAAAGAGCGAAGCTCTCCCCACAAGCGTTTGTACCGTCTGTATCTCATAGAACAACACCTTTGCTGTTTTGTTTGCCCGCTAAGATTATTTCCCTTAAAAAACAAAGAACGCTCGGGAATTACCCCGAGCGTTCTTTGTTTCCATACAATCGACTGCCTAACTTTTCCTAACAAGAATATAACAATAGTCTTTATTCAATATGAGAGAATTGTTACCATAAGCCGTCTCAAAACGAGCAATGATCCCGTTATTACGACCGTTAGACTCATACAAATCGAACGCCGCTTGCGCATCGGCCAAGTCTTGTACCTTATCGCCGAAAGCATCGGTCACATACATTTCTTTCAACGTGCCTAACTTATAATCGGCATAGTTTTGCAAGAGGTCTTTCCAACGATCGATAGTTTGTTCGTTTTCAGGAATATATGCCGAAATTTCCAAAACGGTTTCCAATGTTTTGTCGGAATCGAAATTAACCGTATAGTTATTACCCTTCAAATCGATCGCACTATCGAAATAGAGATATGCCATCGCCGTCCCGAAAAGTATTTTATTGCTGATCGCATAGAACTCTTGCAGAGTTTCATCGATATTCGCACCCACATACTTACCCAATGTACTAAAATCGAGAGGTAAATAATTGCGGCACATTTCTACACGGAATTTATCCTTATCCATGATAGGACAACAATACACTTTTTTCTGTATGCCGAATACAGGATATATCAACGTATTGGCTTCCAGAGTCAACAACGGAATCGTCTCTTCTGTGGTTTGTTTGATACCTCCCTCGCCCGTAGCGTAATCTTTAAATTTCGTACCGAGGAAAGTCCCTAATTTATAATCCCGGAAAGAAGATATCATACTTTCCCACACTTCAATCCCTTTGTTTTCGGAACTTCCGGTCAAAACCATTTCTATGGTAGCAATCATCGTTCCATCGAGTTTAAACGTCGCTTTGTATCGATTGCCTTTTTGATCCTGCACATACAGGATATTATTTTCCTCATCTTTCGAAGCATTTCCCACAGCGGCCCATATCTCGCTCACATCTTTGTCAACGTAAGCAGACAAATCGGAATAGGTCGTTTCAAAATAAGTTTTAGTATCCCCCTCAGGAGTTCCTCCTCCCGTACCGTCCCCGGGTTCTTCACCTTTTTTATTATCCTCACTACATGATAATAAAACAAGAGATGACATAAATATACAGAAAAACCAAGCAAATTTCTTTCTCATACTTCTTAAAACTTTAATAATTACTACTATTTTCCTTCTTCTCTTTCCATTATTACATTTTTTTCTTTACTTTGCCGATACAAAAATATAATATTATACTCAAAGTCATTTAAACAAATCGGATTATGAAGAATTTTTATCTTATTTTAAGTTGCTGTGCCCTATTTTCTCTAACGGCACATAGTGAAAATTTCTCAGGAGACGACTTTAACGGAGCTTGGGAAAGCGACGGAGGTAACCAGAAAGTACAACCCGTAGGCTGGCATGCATTATATTCCAATATTAGCGGTTTCACATCGATGAAAGCCGGAACAGTTTCCAAAAGTGGAGACGACACCAATGCCTACCCCACCATCGAAAACACTTTCGCAGGCAGTATTATGTGGGGAACCAAAACGGGTTACGTCAGTAATAGTATTTACAACCGATTATTACTCAATATTTTATAGATAATAAGTCAGAAATATGGTTGTTATTTTTAATTGCACATTCTAAAAGGTGAAGATTTAACGCTTTTATTGATTATTAACTCAAAAAGGACATCAACTTGGGTCGTTTCTTCTCTTTTCCTTGCTATTCGTTTCCGATATTCCACTTTTGTTTTGGTCTATCTCATATGTACTGCAAAGGTATTGATTTTTGTTTGATATTGCTCCTTGCTTGCTCCTTGTCGTAGATTAATTTTCACACAGGAATTTTTGTTCTCTTTCTATAGGGGCTTGAAACAATCCATTTATTGGAAACAATTAAAGACGGAGCTGGTTTGCCCCAGTGCTTTTTAAGAAACAGGGCAATTATTTTATCTCCACAAAGGCTCTTGTTCCCAATTATGAGGAAAGCCTAATAAACGGGTTCTTACTGATGGGTATTTCGATAAAAGCTGCTTGAAATCTGCAACAAAAGTGTTGCCCATAGAAATGGAGTTAAGCCAATACACCACATAGCAGAGTTGCGGATAAAGTGTTTGTTCACGGAACGAGAAATCCGTAATCCATGTGTTTGGCATACGCATAGGCATCATTGGCTTGACAGGAAAGACCCGATTTGACAGTCTTGAATGATGGGCGCAGCAATTACGAAGTACGGGTCTGGGTACGGATTAAAAGGCTAAGTGATTATTTTCAGTCATTTAGCCTTTTTAATTATCTAATTTTTCCCCACAGCTGTCTATTTATATATTTTAGAAACATATTTTTCCGTAAAGTTATGTACCTTTGTCGGCAAATAAAGATATTCTCGTCAAACAAATATAAATAATATAAACATGGGAAAAAACAGAAAAAAACAAATCGTAGTTTTGTGTATAGCTTTAGTTTGCATTTTCATCTTGGTATTTTCATTGTTCCATAAATCAGCGACAAAAGATAGCGCAAATCCTCCTTTAACAAATGTTTTGACTGATAGCATTTCTCAAATTGTCTCAGCTTGTCCTGGCGAAATTGGTGTGGCGGTTATTGTTAATAACAGAGATACGGTTAAGGTCAATAATAAGAGTGTTTATCCTATGATGAGTGTGTTTAAGGTTCATCAGGCATTAGCTCTTTGTAATGACTTTGACAATAAAGGAATTTCACTTGATACCTTAGTAAATATAAATAGGGATAAACTTGACCCAAAGACTTGGAGTCCTATGCTGAAAGATTATTCAGGGCCAGTCATATCATTGACAGTGAGAGATTTGCTGCGTTATACTCTTACTCAGAGTGACAACAATGCAAGCAACCTTATGTTTAAGGATATGGTTAATGTCGCTCAAACAGATAGTTTTATAGCCACACTCATTCCTCGTTCAAGTTTTCAGATAGCTTATACGGAAGAGGAAATGTCGGCTGACCATAACAAGGCTTACTCTAACTATACATCTCCTCTTGGTGCTGCAATGTTGATGAATCGTTTGTTTACTGAAGGTCTTATCGATGATGAGAAACAAAGTTTCATTAAGAATACGTTAAAAGAATGCAAAACAGGTGTAGATAGGATAGCAGCTCCACTTCTTGATAAAGAAGGGGTTGTTATAGCGCATAAGACAGGTTCAGGTTATGTTAATGAAAATGGTGTTCTTGCAGCTCACAATGATGTTGCCTATATATGTCTGCCTAATAATATCAGTTATACCTTAGCGGTATTTGTTAAGGATTTCAAGGGAAATGAATCACAAGCGTCACAATATGTTGCGCATATATCAGCTGTAGTATATTCTTTATTAATGCAAACTTCAGTAAAATCTTAAACTGCACTTGCTTTGATAATTAATGATTAGTAATCTAAAAGCACTCTAATCGTTATCGGAGTGCTTTTAGATTACTAATCAAATTGCTTCTATTATAATTTGAATCCTCTACTTTTTCTTTCTTCCTGTTGCGGCACTCTTGCTCCATATCTAAGCCTGTGCCATTGCTCCCTGAACCAGTCGGCAATCGGCTTCCTGTTTATTGTCAGGTTCAGCCTGCTTTCATCGTCAGGGTCATTTTCCACCCTTAAAATATCATCCTTTATATCAAAGTTCCGCCTGTGTTGCTCGGAATAGATTTTACCGCTACATTTCAGGGCTTCTTTTTTGACTATAAGACTTTCAGTCATTTCTTTAGAGAATCCCAGCATGGCACAAAACTTTTCCATGCGCAGCATTTCCCTGAACATCGGAAACCACCTAAAAGCCTTGTCTATGATTCTGGCGAGCCGTGACAGTTCTTTTTCTTTCATGTCAAGTTCCTGCCTGTGCATTTCTCTGAGATTGTGGATTTGCGTATCATGCTGTTTCTGCATCTGCTGTACTTGGCTCTGCAATTTTTCAATATTGGTGTTCCGTTTTGAAACCTCGTCTTGCAGTTTTTCGTTGGCACGTTCCAGTTCTTTCAGTTTTCCACTCCCGAAAAGAGAAGCAACTCCACTAGTTATGGCTGTCGCTGCCGTGGTGGCTGTCTTCTTTAACTTGTCAGTGCGTATTTCTGATTTCACCTGTTTCAGTTCCTGCTCGGCAAGATTTATCTGTTCTTCTTTGTGCCGTTTGGCTGCATCCATGCGTTGCAGTTCAGCTTTCTGCTTCTCAATGATAAAGTCGTTCCGTTCCAGATGCTCCTTACCAGTGACAACCTTTGACTGCCCGCGTTCCATCAGCAGGATGTCGGATGCAAGGGTCTGCATCTGCATCATGTCATCGTCATTGAGCTTTCGGCTCTTTCCTGTTTCGTGGTTCATCCAGTCGAAAACGATATGGGCATGATAGTTCGGCTTGAACCATCTGTCCCCGACTTTGAAGCTTTCCCTGTCTTCCGCTTCCGGCTGACCGTTCAGCCAATGCCCTTCATCCTTGTGCAGGAAGATTTGCAGCGGTGTGATTCCCCAGCGTCTTTGACACTCCTCACCGAATTTACGCACGTCTGCCAGTGTGGTGTCCGACCTGACAAGCAGCACTCCTTCACGTATGGGGGAGCATCCCGCAATCTTGACTATTTTACCGTTCTTGCCTTTGCGTTCACGCTCCTTTTCCTGCATGGCACGTCCGGTCTTTTCCTTTACCATCTGTCTGATATTGTCATAATGCGTCCGCAAATCCGGACTGCCGAAGTCGGGATTTATCCACTGTTCGTTATCGGTGGATAGTTCAGGAACGACATAGATTCTGGACTCTCCGATGTGGCGCATGTATTCGGCAGTCCTCCTGTTGTGAGCCTCGCTCGATGCGATGTTGCAGGGCTTGATATGTATGCTTGATTTTGTTGCCATAGATACTTGTTTTTTGGTTTGTACTTTATTGTTAGCTTTTCCGCTGTCCGTAAACGCATGGGGTTCTTAGGGGTGCAACCCATAAGCGGAGATTGCAAAGAGAGGGTCACTCTTTGC
>ULNP01064637.1_pt1 | contig 13625 bp, 8 predicted proteins | sample 1951941 | NCBI WGS metagenome assembly ULNP01 (sample SAMEA4835579, study PRJEB28245) | human gut metagenome | biome: gut microbiome; material: fecal sample | place: Denmark | collected 2008
TTGCCACCGGCGGCCTGGCCCCCTGCATCATGCCCTGCTGCACCCGCAAGGTGATTTATGATTCTGACCTGTTGTTCAAGGGGCTGGCGATCCTGTACAGCAAAAACGCCGAATAAGCAAGTTTGCACGTTTTGTATTCTGCCTGCTAGCAGAAAAGGGACCGGCATTTTCTGCCGATCCCTTTGTTTTATGTATTTTCCGAATGTTTTAGGCAATACCGCATAATTCTAAGTGCCGATACGGCGAGCGAGGTGCGGCAGATGCCAAGCCAAAAGCGCAGATAATACTGGATGTCTTATCGAGCATTTTGGCAACGCAGATGCCGTGCCGCAGCTGCCGGAGCGGTGCTTAAGCCGCTAGGCGGGAATTGTGCGGTGTTGCCTTTACATATCCGGCGTAACCATCACAGCACCGTAATTGCGCACGCTCAGCACATGGCAGCTGCCCGCGCCAAACACAGCGTCAATGGCGTTCTTGTAGGTTTCCAGCAGTGCCAGCGGAACAAATGCCTGGATGGTACCGGCAAAGCCGCCGCCCTGCAAACGCCATGCGCCGCGGCCGTTCAGCACCTTCTGGCTGATGGCCAATGCCAAAGGCACGCCCTGCTCCTGCGGGTTCTTGATGCTGTAGGCGTTCTGGTTGAACTCAAAGCTGGAATGGCCGCCCTCAATGATCAGCTGCAGGAAGCGGTCAAAATCATCTGCCTTGATGGCTTCATAGATTTCCCCGGCGCGGCGGCTGTCATTATAAAAATGGATGGCACGCACCACGGCGCGGTCGCCGGTCACTTTGCGCACTTCGGGGATGGCTTTCAGGAAGGTTTCCTCGTCCACATCGCGCAGAACCTTTTTGCCAAAGAATTCGGCAACGCTCTCCATCTCGCGGCGCACAGCGGCATAATCATCGGTCAGGTCAGCGTGGCTGCCCTTGGTATCGCTGATGCAGAGTGCAAAGCCCTTGGCTGCCAGATCAAACGGAACTTCGCGCACGACCGGATGGCCTACTTCCTTAAAGTCGATGGTGATGACCTTTCCCACGGCGCAGGCGGTCTGGTCCATCAGGCCGCAGGGCTTGCCAAAGAAAACATTCTCCGCATACTGGCTGATCATGGCGTTTTTGACCTGGTCGAAACGCTTCATGTCATTATCGTTGTACTCGCCGCGGAAGATAGCACCCATGCACACCTCAAAGGCAGCCGAGCTGGACAAACCGGAACCGCCCAGAACATCAGAGGTGGTGTAGCAGTCAAAGCCGCCCACCTTGCCGCCGTCTTTCACAATGCCGGCAGCCACGCCGCGGATCAGGCTGGCGCTGTGCTCTGCTTCAACGGGCTGCGGGGTCAGGTCGCGCAGATTCACATCGTCGATCTTACCAAAGCCGTGGGAAATCACGCGTACAACGTTCTCGTCATTCTTGGCAACCACAGCAATGATATCCAGGTTTACGGCAGCTGCAATCACCACGCCGTTGTTATGGTCGGTATGGTTGCCGCCGATCTCGGTGCGGCCGGGTGCCGAGTACAAACACACTGTGCGGCCCGTGCCAAAGTTTTCTTCAAAATGGTCGATCATATCCACATAGCGGACACGCTGGGCTGCCACAGTAGCAGTGTCTGCCCCATACAGCTTGGCAAAAGCCTGGTCGTAACCGCCGTTCAAGATATTTTGTTTCAGTTCCGCACTCGTTGCCATCGTTCATACACCTTTCTTCGTTTGGCTGTCCCTTGTAAAATATGCACAAAAACCGCGTGTTCTTTTTAGCTATGCAGCGCATTTTAGACCAGTATCACGGCTTCTTGTACTCAGTATAACAAATTTTAGCAGGATGTAAACATCTTTTTTCAACGCGATTATGGACTTTTGATGAATCTTCTGATATAATGGTAAAAAATATGCTCCATCCTGTTCCGGCCTGCTGCGGTGGGCCCTGTTTTGGGAGCAGAATGGCGAACCACAACCAGATTTTGCAAGAGTGAGGGATTTGGTATGCCGACCATCGCAAAGCAATCTTATAAGCAGAACTATACCGATAATGTAGAGCTTTCCATTTTTAATTGTGGCCACGAATACTGCCAGCCGGGCCACACCTGGGGCCCCGGTGTGCGTGACCATTACCTGATCCATCTTGTTGTTGCGGGCAAAGGTGTGTATCAGGTCAACGGCGCTGCCTATAATTTGCAGGAGGGTGATCTCTTCCTCGCCAAACCCAACCAGCTCATCACCTATGCGGCAGATGAAACCGACCCGTGGGAATATTACTGGGTCGGCTTTAACGGTGCCTGCGCCAACAAGCTGGTGCAGCAGACCCCGTTCAGCGATGTGCAGCCCGTGCACCACTGCAAAGACCCCCAAAGCACCCGTGAAACCATTTATAATATCTACCTGGCCCGCGGCCCGGAACCGCAGTGCGAAGCCCTGATGACCGGCTACCTGTACCTGTTCATGGCCCAGCTGATGAAGGAAGCGCGCGAAGCCATGCCCAACACGCCGTCTTCCAGCAGCCAGTATGTGCTGGCCGCTATCAAGTATATTCAGTTCAACTATTCCCATGATATTTCGGTAGATGACATCGCCAAGGCGGTTGGGGTCAGCCGCAGCCATCTGTACCGCGTGTTCATGTCCAATGTAGGCCAAAGCCCGATTGACTATTTAACGGGCTACCGCATCAGCGAAGCGTGTTCCCTGCTGAAAAACACCGGGCTTTCCATCGCCGAAATCGCGGTCTCCGTCGGCTTTTTTGACCAGTTCTATTTTTCCCGCGTGTTCAAAAAGGTCAAAGGCGTTCCCCCCAGCAAGTACCTTGCCGCGCTGGAAAAAGACCCGCAGCTGGGGCTGGTATAAGCCATTTCCACACAATGTCCCACCATACGGCAGCACCTTGCTTTTTGGTGCTGCCGCTCAGTTTTTACCGGCAGACTGATATATTTGCCATAACATTAGAGCAAACGGAGCAAACCATGTCTTTGAAGAAAAATCAGATTTTTGAAACCACGATCGAAAGCCTTTCCAGCGATGGCAGCGGCGTTGCCCATGTGGAAGGGCAGGCCGTTTTTGTGCCCGGCGCGGCACCGGGGGATGTGATCCGCTGCCGCATTGTAAAGGCATTGAAAAGCTATGCTTTCGGCCGCATTGACGCGATTTTAGTCCCCGGCCCCGGCCGTGTTGCGCCGGATTGTGCCGTGTGCACTCCCTGCGGCGGCTGTGGCCTGCGCCATTTGAGCTATGCTACGGAATGCGAGGCGAAAACCGGCTTTGTGCGGGATGCTTTTGCCCGCCTTGGCGGCTTTGATGTAAGCAGCTTTGAGTTTTCGCCCGTTCTCGCCCTGACGGACCACACCGCACACTACCGCAATAAGGTCCAGCTGCCCGTTGGGCTGGATGCCGATGGCCATGTCGTGACCGGCTTTTACGCCGGGCGCACCCACCGTATCGTCCCCTGCCCCGATTGCAAATTGCAGCCGGAGTGGATGAACGCCCTGGCCCGCCAGGCTTGTGCGTTACTGGAAGCCAACGGCATTGCCCCCTATGACGAGGAAACCGGCAAGGGCCGCGTGCGCCATTTGTATATGCGCCAGGGCTGGCACAGCGGTCAGCGCCTGCTGTGCTTTGTGGTAAACGGCAACGGCCTGCCCAACGAAGCCGAGATCTGCCGCACCTTGCAGCAGGAGTTCCAGCTGACCACCGTGCTGATCAACCGCAATACCGCCCGCACCAACGTGATTTTAGGGCGGGATACCCGCACCGTGCTTGGCCCCGGCGTGATTGAGGATACTTTGGCCGGAGTGCCCATCCAGATGGGTGTGCACGAGTTTTATCAGGTCAACACCCCCGCTGCCGAGCTGCTGTACGCCAAGGCGAAAGAGTTTGCCCGGCTGCAGCCGGATGACTTTTTGCTGGACCTTTACTGCGGTATGGGCACCATTGGCCTTTCGATGAAGCCGCACTGCCGCCGCCTGGTCGGCGTTGAGGTTGTGCCGCAGGCAGTGGAAGGTGCCAAAACCGTTGCTGCGCATCTTGGCCTGCCCCCGGAGGAAGCCGATTTTTACTGCATGGACGCCGGCGAAGCCGCGACCCGCCTTGCCAGCGAGGGTGCCCACCCCGATGTGATCGTGGTGGACCCGCCGCGCAAAGGCTGCGATAACGCCACCCTGACTGCCATTGTCCAGATGGCCCCACGCACCCTCGTCATGGTCAGCTGCAACCCCTCCACCGCCGCCCGCGATGCTAAGTTCCTGTGTGAACAGGGGTATACGCTGGAAAAGGTTCAGCCCGTGGATTTGTTCCCAAGGACAAGGCATGTGGAAGCGGTCCTCCTTTTGACCAAACTCAATGTCGAGCGTCACATCAAAGTGGACGTCAGCATGGATGAACTGGATGTGACTGCTGCGGAAAGCAAGGCGACTTACAACGAGATTCGGGATTATGTATGGGAGCATCATCAGCTCAAGGTCTCCAACCTCTATATCGCACAGGTGAAGCAGAAGTACGGCATCATCGAGCGAGAGAATTACCATAAAGCGAAAAACGAGAATGCAAAGCAACCTAAGTGTCCGAAGGAAAAAGAGGATGCGATTGTGGAAGCGCTGAAGCATTTTCAGATGATTTGATACGCAATCACCCCAGAGAGAATAGCCGCTTGTGCGTTCTCTCTGGGGTGATTTTTGCGTTATGCTACTTCCGGGTAGCGCATATATACATACTCGTAGATTTTCTTCTGGTAGGTCTGGATATCGCTTACATCATAGCTATTGGGAAGTTCTTGCCAAAGGGTATTGCGAATCAGGTTATCCACAATCGCCTTAGTTTCCTGCTTGTCCGTCCAATGGTCGAGTTTGGCAATCTGCTGTTTGATTTTTGTCAACAAGTCCACAGACACCTTCTTGATCGTTTCAATTTCCTGCTTCGTGAGGTTCTCCGAAAACAGCAAATCGTACACCGAAAGCTCCTCGTCACTGGAAAAGCCCTCACGCACATAGCGTTGCTGTTCCATATCCAGCGAACTGGCCAGTTCCATTAGATCCATGAAGGTTTTCTCAATGGTTGCCCGGTTCTGCTCTGCATTATAGGCATCTATGATCTCCTGATAGCGGTCATAATAATCAATGCGCTGCGGGTTTGCAAACAGCATTTTCGCCAGCTGCTGGTTTACCAGTTCATCCAGATCGCGCAGCAAGAGATTCTTCCGCCGGGTGTGGGCAAACTCCCGGCTCAGCAGCTCAAAATCAATTTTGCTGATGTCAAACTGCCGGGAAGGTACAACCTCCTGATCCGGCTTTTCCACATGGATGTACTCGTTGACGATGCCGTTGATCTGCACCATCAGGTCGGTATTGTCCGCGTGTCTTCGCTTCTGCTGCAAGCCCTCGTAGATGGCGAGAATTGCGTTTTTCCGGGCGCGCACGGCATCGTCCACATCGTCACGGTCTGCGTAGCGGAACAGCCGCGCCAGTTCAGACGCATAGGTCTGGAAGGTTTTCTTGGTTTCCAATGTCTCGCACATCGCGTTGACTGCATCCTGTACAAGGCTCATCTTTTCAAAGTCCTGTGCGTCCACCAATTCCTGCAGCCGGAACCCGTGTTCTGCCAGAAAGCCGTCCGTTTTTCCGATGACCGCGCGGATGCGCTGAATCAGCTCCGTTTTATCCACCGTTGGGTCAATGCCCGCCGGGCTGTTCTTGCTGACCGTATAATCTGCCAGAGCCTTGCGCAGCGCCTTTACGATACCAATATAGTCCACGATCAGGCCGTTGCTCTTGCCCTCCGAAACACGGTTTGCACGAGCAATAGTCTGCATCAGGGTATGGGCTTTCAACGGCTTATCCAGATACAGACAGGACAGACACTTTACATCAAAGCCCGTCAGCCACATGGCACAGACGAACACCACCCGGAACGGATTCTTGCTGTCCTTGAATTCTTTATCCAGCTCCCGCTTTTCCATTTTGGCACGGTGCGGCAGAATATCCAGCCCCCACTTTTTGAAGGTCTGCACCTCGTTCTGCTCCTGACTGATCACCACTGCCATTTCGGTTTCTTTCATCCATGCCAGTTTACGGGCAAGCTCCTGTGCTTCCTGCTGGGTCACTGTGCTCTGTCGGGCTTCCAGTTCCCTGATCTTTGCCCGCCAGTATTCCTGCACATAGTTGTACATCCGCACACAGGTGACCTTATTCAGGCAGACAAACATCGCCTTGCCGCTGGTCCAAAGGTCAGAGTAATGCTCCACAAAGTCCTTTGCAATGGAGCGCAGCCGTTCATCTGCGGTGAGAATATGGATCTCCTTTGCAAACTCGCGTTCCAGCTTTTCCTCCTGCGAGGGATCAAGGTCGGCTGCTTCAATGGCATCCAGGATCCGCCCGGTGATCTCCGGCTTGTCCAACTGGGCGATCTTATCCGCACGGTTTTCATAATACAGCGGCACCGTTGCGCCGTCCTCCACTGCCCGCTTGAAATCATACACCGACAGATACCCGCCAAAGGTGCGCTCGGTAATATGGTCATCCGCCAGCAGCGGTGTACCGGTAAAGCCGATGCGGGATGCCGTGGGCAGCAGGTGCATCATGTTGTCTGCAAAAATGCCGTACTGGCTACGGTGGGCTTCATCCGACAAAATCAGAATATCGTGATCCGGGTAGATGGGCGGCTCCTTGGGCAGGTTGAACTTCTGGATCAGGGTAAACACAAAGCTGGGGTTGCCTCGCAGCTTTTTTACAAGGTCTGTACCGCTGGATGCAATGAACTGCGAGGCCTTGGTTTTGCCCAGCAGACCGCAGTTTTCAAAGGTATCGCTGATCTGCCGGTTCAGCTCGTCACGGTCGGTCAGTACCACAATGGTGGGCGAGCCTGCAAACTTGCGCCGGATCTTCTGCGCCAGAAAGACCATGGAGTAGCTTTTGCCTGACCCCTGCGTGTGCCAGAACACCCCCAGCCTGCCGTCTTTCAGCTTGCGGTTCTCGTAAGCACTGACAGCTTCGTTGACGCCGAGATACTGGTGGTTGCGGGCCAGAATCTTGGTGGTGCGCCCACCGGAATGGTCGTAAAGGATGAAGTTTTCCAGCAGATCGAGGAAGGTCTTTTTCTCGCAGATGCCCCGCAGCATAGTTTCCAGTTCCACGCTGCCTGCATCGCTTTCCTTCAGACGCTTCCACTCGTGGAAAAACTCGTACTTGCTGCCAAGCGTGCCCACCTTGGCTTCCAATCCATTGGACAGCATGAGAAAGGCATTATAGTAGAACAACTGCGGAACAGTATCGAGGTAATCCCGATAATTGTCTATGTAGGCGTTCTGCACATCCACGGTGGGCTTTTTCAGCTCGATAAACAACAGCGGAATGCCATTGACAAAGCCCACAATGTCCGTTCTGCGGCGGTACAGCTGCGAGTGGATCTTCATTTCTTTTACGGCGAGGAAATGATTGTTTTCCGGGGTTTTGAAGTCGATCACCGCCGCGCTCCGCGTTTCGGTGCGGCCATCCGGTCGCTTGACCGTCACCGGGATGCCATCCCGCAGCAGAAAATACTTTTCCTCGTTGATCTGCATCAGGGATGCGGTGGAAACGTGCGCCGTGAATTTCTTCTGCACCTCGTCCAGCTGGTTCGGGGTGAGCCACGGGTTCAAGCGCAAAAGCGCCTGCCGAAAATACCGGGTCAGCAGCACTTCCCCATAGCTGGTGCGGCCCAACGTCCCATCCGGCCCCAGCTTTTCGGAGTTGTAAGCCAGCACGACCTCCCAGCCCAGAACATTTTGCAGCAGGTTGCCTGCGCTGTTCTGGACAAGGACATTTTCGGAGTATTCGCGGCTCATAGGATCACCTCATTATTGTTTTTCTGCAAAGATATTATTTTCTTGTATAATTTTATAGATTAATTCATAAATAAGTTTAAAATTTTCAAAATTAAACTTTTCAAAATTCGAAGTAACGTACTCCGCAAAATCATTTTTGCTACACAATGTTCTTCTTTCAGACGTTCTCTCTATCCGGCTACAACCTGAATCCACAATTTGATTCGGCAATACCTTGCAGTGAGAGAATTTACTATAAAATAAATTTTTATCTATTGACATCCCATACTCGTCAAAATCCTTTCCCATATAAAGATGTCCTTTTCCCGTTTCCGTCTGTATTTCAGCATTTGTATAGTAATGTTCGATACTGATTTTATCATCAACATTCCGTTCAGCGTTATTTAGAGCCGGTATATTGAACCTATATACATTCTCTGATACCTTCCTATATTCACCTTCCTCATTATGCTTGTCCCTATCAAACATAGCTAAATACACCACGCCTTTTGCAGGAATCGATGCCAACTTATTTAGCAATGGTAATAAATCATCTGCTCCCAACACTTGATTTTCAAAATCATAATAAGAAATTTTCGAGAGGATTCCATGTGGGTCATCAATATGTGAGAACGCCGCTTTCAGATGTTTGATATCAGTCTTGCCCTCTGCTAAAATCACTATCTGTTCTGTTGCCTGTTTGTATTCTTCTTGTAATTTTTCAATTGCGTTCTCCAAGTTTTTTAGTTCATCGTCATATTTTGTTTTTTGTTCCATTAAATACGGTGCAATCAGCGGCATCAAACCGATTTTTTGATTTATTTCATCAGCACTTATGTCAGTATCGTATGCTGTCGCACCAGATTCCTTTTTGCTTACATAATAACATCTCGTTTCATCTCTATTTTTTATCGCATATATCGCTGGCGAATGTGTTGTAATTAACAGTTGACATTTTTTCCTATAATCATATAATTCTTCTGCCATCTCATAGCAGAGGCTGTATTCCACACCATTTTCTGGTTCCTCAAATCCCCAAATAAAATTATAGCTTACGGTATTTTTAGCTCTATTTTCCTCCATGTTTTCCTGCATAAAATTCAGAATTGATGGAATGTGTCGTGCCTTAATGCCATCTCCACGTTGGTTTAAATCCACATTCTTCACAAATTTATCTGTAGTAGAAAAAGAAAGGTCTTTAAAAAGCGTACTCAATTCTCTTGGCATCTGAATGTCCGATCTCATATGCAGAACATTTTGTAAATTTTCACTTAATCCATGAGTTATCTCTTGTAACTCACTTGAATACTTCTTGTTCAGGTCTTTCAACGCACTATCTGCAACTTCTGTCATTGAATCATATACCTGCGATAATAAATACTTGAAATAATCAGCACTTTTAATGGCAGGCACATACATATACTTTATTCTGCTAAGAAATGTTGTTCCTTTTGTTCCTCTTGAGAACAATTCTGTCGCATTATCGTTGTACAGTCCTTCTTTTCGCCATATTTTTGTCCATGTTTTAATTCCACCATCTTTAAATGTCGCTGGCATTTGAACATCTAGCGCTATCATAATCTCCTTCGCTTGGTGAATCGACCTCTTTGCAAATTTCGAATAATCCACCGCAAAATTAAACGGTGTATCATAATCCGTTCTCTCATTAAAAAACAGATTTATTGCCTTCAGTACATTTGATTTTCCTGAATCATTTTTTCCAACGAAAAAATTAAAATCATCTAATTCGATTGTTGCATCCACAATTGACCTAAAGTTTTTGATGTGTATTCTTTTTAGTACGACCATTTTTATCTCTCTTTGTTTTTCAAATTTTAAACAGTAGCGGCAATAACGCAATCCCTACATCGCAGCTCTTATCTGCCAGCCACGTCAAAACAGGCTTTACTTTTTCCCACTTTGACTTTTTGCTGTCTTTGGACTTTACCACTTCTTCAATCTCAGAAATTTTATCCAGCACTTCCTGTGTCTGTTCATTTGTGAGTGAAGTCATTTCTTCTACTTCTTTGCGTACCTGCTCAAATGTAATGTTCACATTCACGCTGTTAGTCACATTGACGACCTGAGAATTGGAAACTTCCGGCTTGGGCAACTGTACCGCATTCATCTGGTATTTGTACGTTTCCAGCTTTGCCTTCATCATAAGTAGATTTTCTGAAACACTGTCATCGCTATTTATCAAATGGTTATAAAAAATCAATACACCATTCTCATTGCTTCCCCAAAGTCCCGCAGTCCAATGGCTAACACACGCTTGGTAGCGTCCATCTATTTCTCTGTGAAGCTGAAGTCTTTGTGCTACGTCCAACTCTTTCGCTTTGTCCAATCTTTCAATATCCGCACATACCATATCATAAAAATCTTTTGGCATATCCATAATGTCACACCTCCACTTCCCCGCTCATCAACTTCGCTAGCAGTAAATCTCTCGCTGTCTTTAACCGCTCATTTTGTCCTTGCAACGTCTTTATTTCATTAAAATACGTTTTTGTGAGTTTGTCAAACTTTTCCAGAGTTTCTTTATCGGGAATTACCACATCCATCGCGTCCAGAATCTTTGTCGTCATGCTGGGTACTGCCGCACCAATATTCATGGAGTACATATCAAATGCTTTGACAAAGAAATATACAAAAACGGCTGTATGTGGTTGTTTCATCGTAGCATAGAACATTGTGTCCACTGTCCAAAATGTTTCATCCACATACATGATATTATTCAAAGAGCCTTTTCGAGGAATCAGGACTGCCTCACCAGAAAACAGCGATTTATTACATTTTCGCATTAAACCGCCAGAGCCATAAACAGGGATATTTCCATCATCAGGAGCTTTTTTATGGTCTTTTCCATAATTAACACTAATGAGTTCCTTTAACAGTCCTCTGCTCCACCCCTCCGGCACACCATCCACAATTTTCGTGTTTTCATGCCCCGGAAAGCGCAAATCCACAAACCATTCTTTATAAAGCCTCTGAGCCGCTTCTTCCAGCAACTTGATTTGTTTCTGGTTGTTTTCAATTAGGTCATCATAAGCGGAGAGAATATTTACTATTTGAGTTTGTATGTTTATACCGAGCAAAGGGATATCTAGGTTATCCAACATTCTAACAGTTAAAAACTTCGTTGTCGAACCGCTTGACATCGTTTTTAGTAATCGTAATTGCTGATTTAGTGCATAACAAAGATACCTTATATTTAGCTCTTCTTCATTAGCACTCTCAATTATGTATGTTCTTTGATAAGCATTAAACTTGCCTTTATAGTACTTCGCCGTATAATTTCCACTTGCATTATTCCCTGCAAGCAAAACGGCTTCTGTATCATATGCCCATACATCAATCGATAATGTATTTGGGTCACAAGTAAAGAATGGATATCTTCCACCTATAACTGCAGCGTTAGAATCCAGTTTTCCCGTTCTGATGATAGCAATCTTCCCTAATTTTGCAATTTCCCACTTCATACCCCCATCTCCTCCAAATTCTTCGAGATGGTTTCCATCAGGCGGTTGGACTCTGCCTGCAATTCCAGCAGTTCCTTGTGGATCTCCTTCATCCGCTGGGCAAAATCTACACCGTCGTCCTCCACGGGTGCAACGCCCACATAGGCACCGGGCGTCAGGGATGCGCCTTTCTCGTTGAGGATGGTGTCGCGGCTGGCCACCTTGCACAGACCGGGAATGTCCTGATAAACGCCCTCGCCAAACTTTTCGGTGAGCCAGACGGCCTCCTTGGCAACGGTCAGCTTCTCGTTGAGGGCTTCCAGCTCCTTGTCGAACTTTTCCTGCGTGGTCTTGCGCTCTTTGCGGGGTGCTGCCTCCACAGCGGCTTTTACTTCTTCCCGCTTGGCCTGCACGTTTTGTTCCAGTGCGGCCTGAATCTCTGCAAAGGGGCGGTCGTCTGCCAGCTCTGCGTGATACTCCGCCAGAAGCGCCTTGTACTTGTTCACCTCGCCGCGATAGAGCCAGACAATGGCGTTGAGGTTCTTCAGCTGCCAGTCGCTCCACTCGTTCTGGGTGCGGTCCACCACGGTATAATAGTTGCGGGCGTCGATGAACAATACGGTGTCCAACAGATGTTCCGGTTTGCCCTTATCCAGAAACCACAGCGTACAGGGCAAACTTTTGGTGTAGAAGAAATTGTTGCCCACGCTCATCATCACGTCCACATGGCCGGTCTGGATAAGTTTTTCACGGATGTCCTTGTCTTTGCTCTGACTGTCGTCGGTAGCCGAGGACGCCATCACAAAACCCGCACGGCCATGCTCGTTCAGGTAGGAGTAGAAATAGGACACCCACAGATAGTTTGCGTTGCCGATCTCCTTGGCCTTGTTCACACCGGGCAGGCCAAAGGGCAGCCGTCCGGCACTCTGCGCCGACTCCGACTTGACCTTGTCCACGTTAAACGGCGGATTTGCCATCACATAGTCGCAGCAGCCGTTCAGGTTGTGGGCATCGTGATAGAAGGTATTGGCTTCATCGCCGGACTTGATCACGCCGGTCAGACCATGCACGGCCATATTCATCAGGCAGAGCTTTGCATTGTACTCCACCTTTTCCTGTCCGTAGAAGGTCATGGTGTTGTTGGCGATCATGCCCGCATGGTTTACAAAGTCGCCAGTCTGCACAAACATACCGCCGCTGCCGCAAGCCGGGTCCAACAGAACGCCGTGGGCAGGCTCCAGCACATTGACGATCATTTTCACCAGCGATTTCGGCGTAAAGAACACGCCGTCATCCTGTGCCACATTCTTGGCAAACTTATTCAAAAAGTACTCGTAGATACGGCCGATCACATCGCCGCCCACATCGTCCAACGCATCATTGTTGAAGATTCGCAGCAGTTCCCCCAGCAGTTCATCCGAGAAGATGGTGTAGTCCTTCGGCAGAACGCCCTGCAGCTGCTCACTCTGCTGCTCTACCAGTTCCATGGCGTTGTTCACCACTTCGCCCAGACTGTTCAGAGGATTGCCCTCGATGCCGGTCAGCCCCTGCTCCGGGATGTTGGCGGGCAAATTGACCAAGTAATTGTACTGCGCCTCCTTGGGCAGAAACAGTGCACTCTTCTCGGCAAAGTCGCTCTGTTCCACCGGCAGCACCCGGCCACCGCGCATGGGGCGGTCTTTCAGGATCTCCTGCTCCACCAGTTTAAAGCGGCTGTACGCATACCGCAGAAAAATCAGTCCCAGCACCGGCATACAGTATTGGTTCGAGGTGAGTTTAGAGCCTGCACGCAGCAGATCTGCCGACTCCCACAGGTCAGCTTCCAGTTTTTTGACGTTCACATTATTTGCCACGAGGGGGTTCCTCCTGTTGTTTGGATTTTCATTTTCTATTGTATCACAGTTTTCTGCAATGTTCATCTTTAATCATCGCCATTTTCTTTTTTGACTGGAAAAAGTTGTTTACCAATGGCTGACAATGTGTTAGAACCATATACTTTCTCATTTGGAGACGCTAAGTCTGCATCCATCGGATGCAGTTCAAGGGTTTGGGTGTTCCCCAACAAGTATTTTGCAACGCAAAAGAAGCAGATTCGCAACCTTTCTAGCCGATGTGATTGAGAAGTACGCATCTGTCTTGGAAATAGACAACGCAGTATCCTCAACCAACAACAAAAATCAACAAGATGCCGTTGATACTGTTCTTGCAGCATGATATAATATTCTTGTAATATTTGTCCCAACTCAGTGGCAAGGTCTCCCCTTCCACTGTACTACATACACGGAACGAGGTGCTTAAAATGAATCGTCCAGATGACTCTCCCAATAATTCTATCATCATCTACACCACAGAAGATGGCCTGACCAAAATTGATACTACCTT
>ULNP01000387.1_pt1 | contig 13556 bp, 5 predicted proteins | sample 1951941 | NCBI WGS metagenome assembly ULNP01 (sample SAMEA4835579, study PRJEB28245) | human gut metagenome | biome: gut microbiome; material: fecal sample | place: Denmark | collected 2008
AAACCGCTTTTATCACGGTTTTTTAGGATATATAAATAATAAGTATGGTATTTATCTTTTAGCTTTCTTTAACATTTTTTGAATTATTTGTATTTGATTTTGATAATCATCAAATGAAGTAAGTTTATAAGACCAGTTATGTGGACCTACTGTCCCTGGTAAATTAATACGAGCTTCTTTGCCATAGCCAAGTAGATCTTGTAAAGGAACAATAGAAATCACTGCATCACATTCAAGTGTATATGCCAGCATATCTTCCACAAGATTTTCTCCTATATATCCTAGCCCCTTCATAATTTCTTTCATTCTTTCTTTATCATCTAATTCTTCATACCATTGTTTAAGAGTAGCATTATCATGTGTTCCTGTATAAACAACACAATGTTGAGGAATTTTATATTTAACTTTTCTTTCATCTTCTCCAAAAGAGAATTGCATAACTTTCATTCCTAATAAATCATAATGATCTCTCAGTTCATGTACTTGTGGACGTAATTCTCCTAAGTCTTCAACAATCATATTAAGTTTAGGCAATTGTTTATAAACTGAATCTAAAAAATGATAACTTGGTCCTTCTATCCATTTTCCTTCTCTTGCTGTAGCACTTCCATAAGGAACTGACCAATATGTATCAAAAGCCCTAAAATGATCAACTCTTAAAATATCAAAAATTTCATTATTCCATTTTAATCTTTTGATCCAAAAATTATATCTTGTTTTCTTTAAATAATCCCAATCATATAAAGGATGTCCCCATAGTTGGCCATCTTTTGAAAAATAATCAGGTGATGCTCCAGATACGAATTTAGGATAAAATTTATCATCTAATTGAAAACATTTACGATACTCATAAACATCCGCAGAATCATCACCTACATATAAAGGTAAATCTCCCATGATAGATATTCCTTTTTGATGTGCATGTATTTTTAATAAATTAAATTGTTTTACAAAAATATATTGAAGAAATTGAATATAATCAATTTCTGCTTCTAATCCTTCATTACTTCCTTTAATATTTTGATCTTCATCATTCCAATCTACCCAAGGTAAACCTTCGTTTGCTTTATTTAAAGCCATAAAACGCGCATATTTTTTTAACCAAAATGTTCCTTTAACAAAAGTACGATATTCTTTCTTTAATTCTTTATCTTTTAAGAAAACTTGATAAGCTTTTCTTAAATAACGATTTTTAAATAAACGTACGCGTTTATAATCAACTCTTTTTAAATCTTGTAAATAGTTAGGAACTTCATCTAACAAATGCCAATCTTTTAAAAGTTCTAAAGAAATATATATTTCATCACCAGCAAAAGATGAATAAGGAGTATAGGGTGAATTCCCGGAGCTTGATGGATTTAATGGTAAAATTTGCCAAATAGAAAAACCTGCTTGAGCAGATAAGTCAACAAATTCATAAGCTTCTTTTCCTAAATCCCCTATTCCATGTTTTCCTGGTAAACTAAATAACGGTAACAAAATACCAGCTTGTCTTTGATCAAGTGCTTTTAATTTCATGATTTTCACCTCTTCTTTAAATATACCATAAAAAAAGCGTCTTCGCTTATGAAAACGCTATCTTTTTTTGTTTTAAAATGAAAAGGTTCTATTTTCTTAATCTTGAAAATAGAAACCTTTTATTTTAGTCTTCTTTTGTTCTTTTTCTTAAAGATACATAAACGATTGCTGCCATTAATGCAAATGTTGCAAATGTCCATGCAGATGTTGAATCACCTGTTTTCACTTTGTTATTTGTTACAACTTGAGGTTTATGAGCAGGTTCATTTGTATCTGTAGTGATTGTTGGTGCTTTTTCTAATGCATTAATAGCGTTTTGTAATTCACCTACAAGGGCATCGACTTCTTCTTGTGTCATTTCTGATGAATTTTCTAATTTCTTAGAAATTTCAGTAACAACATCTATTAATTTAGAATAAGATGCTTCTGTATATTTTTTACTATCTAATTGTTTAATTTGATCTAATAAACCATGGATACCATCTAAATTACCACGTTTAACAAGTTTTTGAGCAGCTTCTTTTAAAGTATTAGTTAATGCTTGAACGTTATCACTTGTGTTTTCATTTTCTAAAGCAGCTTTAACATTATTGTAAACTTTTTCAAATTCTTTCCATGATGATGCTGTATAATCTTTTTCTTGATATTGATCCATTAATGCTTTTAATGCATTTACTTCATCATCTGTTGCTTTTAAAACTAATTTTGTTCTTGCATCTTGTAATTGTTTTAAAGCTTCATCTAATTGTTCTTTTGTTGCATCTTCTTGTTCGATTAATGTTTGTGCATTCTTTAATGCTTTTTTAAATGAATCAGCAGTAGATGTTAAATATTTATTTGTATCTAACTTATCTAATTCATTTGATGCAATATAATCTTTTAACTCTTTTTTACTTACTGATACTTTTGTTACTAATTGAGCTTTTGCTTTTTGTAAAGCATCTACCATATCAATAACTTCTTTTTCAGTAATTGTTGCTTCATCCTTTTTAATGAATTCTTGAGCAAGTTTCACTTGATCTTGTAAAATAGTCCATGTTTCACTTGTATAATCTCTTTCTTTTAACTTGTTAATTGTATTAAGTTCATCTTTAACACTTTGAATATCTCCACGTTTAACAAGATTTGCATAAGCAACTTCTAATTCAGCTTTTGCATTTGTAATAGCATCTAATTCACCCGCTTGTTTATCTAAAACTTTTTGAGCTTGTTTTAATGCCTTTTCAAATTCTTTATAAGAATCTGCTGTATATTTATTTTCTTTAACATCTAAAGAATTAATATATTTTTGTAAATCATTAGCTGCTGTTGAAGCATATTCATCATCATTTAACATAATAACTTCTGAAATTGTTGGAATTTTATTTTCATCCCATTCAATCTTTAATTCATAAACGTTTCCTTCAGGCATATAGAATTCATTTAATGATTTTTTAAGAGTTCCAACTTGAACCCATTTCTTTCCATTTTCACCATCTACAAGAACAGATACTCTTGCATTTGAAATTTCACCTTTTTGAATAATATGCATTTTCTTAACATCTAAATCACTTGATAACGTATAAGTAATGCTTCCAGCTTCTTTAGAACCTGGTCTATAAGCTGTAGATAAATCTCCATCAAACATATATTGAGGAATAAATCCATTTGCTTCTACAGTTGAAGAAGTATATGTTGGATCATTTGAAACTGGTACATATTCTCCATCATTGATAACAATTTCATTGAAAACAACAGCTCTATTATTATTTGTTGCTGTCATTAAGATCTTTAAGTAACGTGCTTTAACATTATTAGCAGTTCCTTCTACATAGACTTTATTTGGATATGTGCTTGATGCTTTATAACCTGCATCTGAATCAATACATTTAACCCCAGCATCATTTGTATTTTCAACACCATCTCCAATAGTAATAACTTTTGTCCAGCTTTCTAAATCATCTGATACTAAAATATCAGCATCTCTAATATAGTTAACTGCACTATCTTGGCAATACATTTGAATTTTAGAAATTGTTCTTTCTTGTCCTAAATCATAAATAATATATTGTCCTTTTTGTGGAAAATCACCAAATTCTGTTGTTGAATCGATATTACCATCAAAAGCAGCACCATTATTTCTAGTATCTTCACCAACACCCCATGAAGGATTAATATTCATAGTTGCTTTATATAAATATGGTGCTGTAATTTCATTTGAATGTACTTCAAAATGATTAATTGTTAATTTAATAGCTTTGTCTGTTTTATTAATTAATCTTACATATCTTCCATCTGGAAGTTCTTTTTCTTGACCTGTTACAGTTGTCCATTCAACACCATTTTTTGAAACTTGTAAAGTTGCTCCTTGACCATTTTCATAATCAATATTGAATGTACTTAAATCTTTGATTCTTGATAAATCAACACCAACGTATTGACCTTTTTCTAAAGTAATTTCTTGATTATAGATCAATTCTGTAAGTGCTTCTTCACTTTGTGAAGCTAATCTATAATCTGTATTTGTATAAACATTAGCATTATTGAAATCTTCATCTGGATTATAAGCTTTTACAGAGAATTCAGAGAAAATAACCCATACAGCTCTCTCTTCTTCATTTACTAAACGTACATAACGTGCTTTTAAACCATGGAAATTTTCATCAATTGTATCTTTACCACTAGCTAAACCTTGATATGTTTTATAAGTAGTCCAGTTTTGGTTGTCATTAGAGTATTGTAAACTATATTTTTTCCATTTATCTCCAGCACTACGATTTCCACCGATGACTGCATAAACTTTACCAATAGCTGTTTCTTTACCTAAATCCCAACCTATATAATCACCTTTTCTTGTTGTATCACCTGAGGTACTAAAATCTAATGCTGTTGAACTATCACCATCTGTTAAATTATCTACTGTTCCTTGATAAATTCCCCATGTATCTGTATACATAAATGTTGCATTCATTTGTCCTGGATCAGCCATTTTAAATGTATTGACTTTCCACCAATATCCTGCTGTATTACTTTTTAAATTTAATTCTAAGTTTCTAATACGAACTGCTTTTGCTTTAATATTTTGACTTGATACATCTAATTCAACAGAAGCATCACCATTATATTCTTTTAATACTTTCCATGTTTGACCATCCGTTGTATATTCAATGACATATTTTGTTGATTTATCTGTTCCTGTATCTTGTCCAAAATAAATTGTACCTAATGTTTTTGCTTTTTTGAAAGTTAATGTAATACTTGCATCAACTGGTAAATAATCTTTAATTTCTCCACCTTTATAAGGACTTTCAGCAAAATGAGCATAAGTAGCATTACTGTCATCTAATAAATTATTTAAAGAACCACCTTTAAGTGTCAATTTATCGACAGATAATGTACCTGGATCTTCTTCAGTTACTACTTCATCTGCATTAACAGCAATATCTCTAATACCTAACCAAGTATTCGCTTTATCTTCAGTAGCAATCATGCGAATACCTTTAACCCCTTTTAAATTTAAGTCAGTTAAAGCTACATCATTTGGTAAAGTATATTCTTGATTATCTAAATCAACCCATTTTTTACCATCTGTTGTATATTGCACTTTAGCTTTAGAAAAAGTATCTTTTGAATTTGAATTTGTTCCTAATCTAAAAGTCACTCTATCAATATCAATTGCTTTTGAATAACTAACGCCTACATAAGTTCCTTTACTAATTGTATTTGGTGTTTTATAAACAATTTCAGTATTGGCTTTATTATCGAATACATTATCAATATTACCTGTTGGACTATCATTACGATTTGTAATAAATTTAGTGACTTGTTTATTTGGATCAACAATAGTTGAAGCAATATCTCCTAAATAAGAATCCATTGCTTTAATAAATGGTACGATATGTTGTACTCCTACTTCTGCATATTCTAAATGATCAACATAATTGAATCCATATGTTTTTGATTTTTCAAAAGCAGCTTGTCCAGTAGAATATAGATCCCAAATCTTATCATTAGCTTCTTCATCTTGTACAGCTTTAACAGCTTTAAGATAATTTATTGCTGCATCCGCTGTATCATCCCAACAGTTTAACCAATATACAATTTGATCTTTTATTCTTATATCACCTGCTTGTGCTCTATATGTAGCACTAGCATTTTTTAAGATTGTAAATTCATTGATCAAATCTTTAAATTGCTCATCACTGATTGTTGTTCCATTTGTAAGAGCTTCTTTGAAGCTTGTTAAACGATCTTTTAAATCTACTGATTCTTGTAATGCTGTTACACGACCATCCATATTTTGATTGATCATATGTTTTGAAAGTTCTCTTAAAGCAGCTGATGCTTGAGTTTCAATAGCGCTATTATGATCGACATATTTAAAGGAAGCATTCCAGCATTTTTGAGCTTCTTCTTCACTTTGCCAAATATTCCATGAGTAACATGCATTCCCAAAAATTGCAACTTTACTTGGCTCAGATTGTTGCATTGGATTTAAAACGATTCCTTGAATCTTATTTGGATCTACACCAGGGTGTAAAAATGTTGTATATCCACCCATAATTAAGTGTTTTTTAGAGTTATCTGTACATGGCCAGTTGATCCACATATAAGGGCCACGCCCTGCATTATTTGTAAAAGTTGTTGTGAAGTTATTTGTAACTTCTCCCCATACTCTACCACCAGTCATAACGATTTGAATATTTGCTGGGAAATTTTGATAATAACTTTCACCATTATACATATATTCTTGTGTACAGAATGGTAATGTTAATTTTAAATCTGGATATGTTTTTTGCATTTCTTTTAACCATGCTGTCATATCAGTTAATGTTTTTGTATAGTTAGCACCACCAACATTTCCAGCATCATCTGCTAAAATAGCAATTTGACGAACACCTGCTTTAATAACTTGTTCAAATTTAGCTTGTAATACTTTTAAGTCTGCTTGATAGTTTTCTTCACTATTATACCTGATGGCATTATACATATATGGATGTAATGCAAATACAAAACGACATTTTGATTTATTTCCTGCTTCAGCAAGAGGTTTGATTTTTGTTTCAATTTCTTCATCTGTATAAAGTTCACGCCATTTGGAGTTATGTTTAGGATCATCTTTAGGAGCATAGAAATAAGAATTCAACTTGTAGTATCCTCCCCATTCCATTAATTTCATACGATCCGTAGTAGACCATGGATTTCCATAATAACCTTCAATAAATCCACGACTAGCAACATTAGCATAATCTTCCATTGTAAAATTACGGATATTTGTTCCGTCTAATTGTTTAAAGATATGATACAAACTTGTAAGACCATAAAAAGCCGCATCTGTATCTTTACCTAATACTGTAATTGTTCCATTATCAACTTTTAATAAGTATGAATCTAATTGATCAAATAATTGGGTTGTTTTTACTGAATAATGTTCACCAACATATTGATCAACATATTGATTTGAATCTTTAATACCTACTAAAATGTTTGTTTGGTCTTCTTTTACTTCTTCAGAAGTACTTGCTTTTATATTTTTAATAGCTAATACTTCATTCATTCTATCCTTTGTATATTTATCAATACCATCTTCATAAACAACATTGACAGTAGATGTCATATCAAATGAACCATCTTGATAATCCATCATATGAGGATTTGGATAGACTTCATAATCATTTTCCAAAGCACTGACGATTGGATAAGAGTGAATACATCCAATTGACATTAAAAATGCAAGTGCTAGAGAAACAATTCTCTTTACCTTTTCTTTCATATTCTTCTTCCTTTCTTATTTACATTACTGCTCCCTTAAATGAATAATGTAATCTTAATTTGCAAATACAAACCAAAAAATAAAGACCAAACAAGATACACTAAAAAAGTGTAAGTTATTTGGTCTTGCCTACTTAAAGTAACAATCCGTATTTACATCCTGTATTGTAACATACACTCTTTGTCTATGCAAGGGCTTACAATAAATTTGTCTAGACAAAATAAATACCACTACTTAATAGTGGCATCTATTTTTATAATTCTTCTTTTTTTACTTTTTTAATACCTAACCATGACATGAAAGCCATTAATACAAATAAAATAATATTTGTTTCATCACCTGTTTTAGCAGTTGAAGATCGTTTTTTATCATTTTTAGTAGTAGAAGTAATTACTTGATTATCTTTAGATGAAGTATTTCCTTTTGAAGTATTATCATCTTTAGTAGATGAATCTACTTTTTTAAGAGCATTCATAGTTTTTTCTAGATTAGAAATAGCTTCGTTTATTTCTTCTTTTGTAGCATCTTCTTTAGCAGATACTTCTTTTGCTTGAGTTAATGCTTCTACCAGTTGTTTCCATGAATCTTTTGTATAATCTTTTTCTTGAAGTTGATCAGCTTTACTAATCAAATCAGTTAATCCAGATTTATCATTAAGTATAACAAGTCCATTATAAGCATCTAATAATTTTTGATACATATCATTGATTTCATCTTTTGTAGCATCAAGATTACTTAAAACATCCTGTGCTTCTTTAAGAACAGTTTGGAATTGTTTCCATGAATCCTTTGTATAATCTTTTTGTTCAAGATTTGATAAATCATCAACGAATGATTTTAATTTTTCATTATCAACAGATAATACAAGTTTTACCATTGCATCTGTTAATTGACGTTTCATAATTTCAATTTCATTAGCGTTAGGATTTTCTGCATTGACTAAACCTTCAGCAGCTTTAATTGTATCCTGTAAATGATTCCATGAAGTAGATAAATATCCAATATCTTCCATAGCTTTAGCTTTATTGATAACATCTTTTAAACCATCAACATCTGCTGGTACATCTGCACGATGTAATTTAATTTCTGCAGCACTTCCGTTATTATTAACAGCTTCTACGTAGTATAAACGAAGATGTTTTGTTTTTACTGTATCAAATTCAATGACTTTTGTAGATGAATCACTTGATAAATTACCTTCTTTAACTGTTTTCCAATTAACACCATCATCACTTATTTCAATACGATATTTTGTAACATTTCCATTTTTACCAGTTTGACGAGGAACATATGTTAAACCATTGACACTCATTTCTTCTTTATTTTCAAAAGCAATCCAATGAGGTGTTGATAAATTCCAATCTGTATGCCACATTGTTGATGGATTATCATCTAATACATTTTTAGGATCTGATCCATCATGTTGATAAGATGAAGCAGTTGCTGTAAGTTTGCTTTTATCAATGTAATTGACATTAACTTGTGATTTTAATTGTAGTTTAGTAAGTGCTTTTGTAAGTTCTACTTCATATTGATCGACTGTATCTTGCATTGATTTAGGTAATTCTCTTTGAATCATATCAATAACAAATTGCAAGTTTTTAACAGAATCTTCTGTATAAATAGATAAATCTTTTGGAATTGAATTTAAATAGTGATCTACTCTTGTATAATTTGCTTTTTTGTAATCAATTCCATTTACTAATTCTTTAATTTCATCTGTAAGAGTTGAAATTGTTTGTTCATTTGGATCATATTCTTTTAAAGCAACTTTTGCTTCTTTTAGTTTTTCTTGTAATTGTTTATTTTGTGATTCTTCTGCAATATGACTTGCACTTGTCACTAAATAATCTAATTCCATTGTTGAAGCAAATGATTTTTCTGAACCTAAACGAATATCATCTACATATCCTTTAAAGGCATGTTCTTTACTTCCAATTCTTTCCATTGGAATCATCATTGTTGCTTTTAATGGTCTACCATTTACTTGTTCATCATCTCCAAGTGTATCTACAAGTTGACCATTTACATAAAGATCAATAACTTCTTTTCTATTTTTAAATTCTAATTCAACCCATTGATTAACAGGTAATTCATAATTAAATGAATAGTCATGATTTTCTCTACTTAATCCAACTTTACCTGTTCCTTTTTGAACAGCTTTAATTGAACCATAGCTACTTTCAAATAAAATTTGTTCTTCTTCACTTGATGATTCACGTTTTACTTTTACACGTAAATCATTATTTAAACCAACTGTATCTAATGAAGTTGTTGCATAACTTGTATCTCCTAATAAATGCAATGCATCATGACTATCTAATGATGCAAGTTCGATATTTTCATGGCCTTTTAATTGATCAAGATTATCTAAATCATAATGAGCAATCATACCATTTTCATCTTTAGCTGCTTCATAACCAAAATTTGTACCTGGAGCATCCCCTAATGTTGTTCTTAAACTATTAGCCTGATCTAATGTTTTATCTCCTTTACCCCATAATTTAGCACCAAATAATGGAATTGCATTTTGTAAACGATCATAAACATCATATTCACTAATACCATTTTCTAAATAGTCTGTCATATCGTTCCATACAGCAATAGCGCCCCCTAACATTTGTTCATCACCAGCAGGAATTGTGACACCACTAATCGAGTTGATTGCTTGATTATATAAAATGTTGCTATTTAAATAATCATAGTAATATCCAGCATTAGGAACAATATAATATTGTGCATCATTACAGTTAATTAAATCATAACCTTGTTCATACATTTGATCCATATTCGCATAACCAAAGTTCCATAAATTCATTTGAACATCTTTACTTCTAACCGGAGTTTTTCCTGAACATTGAGTTAAACTTCCCCAAATACGTGCTGTTCTTCCTGAATTTTGTACATATTTTAACATATCATCTGAGAATCGACGATAAGCTTCTTTGTCTGCATTATATTCATCTGCACCCACATGAACTGTTGTTTGTTCATCGAAAATAGGATCACTTGTTGTCATATATTCATCAAAAATACTTTGTACAAATTCTAATGATTCATCATATTTATCTCTTAAAGCCAAATGATCGTTTTCACGTCCGTTTGTCCCATGTCTTAAATCAGGTCTTACTTTTGTAAGAGCTAATGAATGGGCTGGTGTATCGATTTCTGGTACAATATCTACCCCATAATCTCTTGAATCCTTAATAAAATCTTTAAATTCTTTTTTTGTATAGAATAAATCTGTACTTGTTAAATCTTGTTGATTTAAGCCATTGTTTCCACCTTTTTTAACATCTGATTCTAATCTAAATGCTGAATAACCTGTCATTGGATCAGCTAAACTTTCAATTGGAATTAAGTTATCATTTAAGTGAACTTGGAAATCGTTCATTTTATACCATGACATTTGTTTAACAATTTGTTTTAAATAATCCATTGTAAATGTTTTACGTCCAACATCTAAAATAAAACTTCTTACTTTATAAAGTGGATAATCTCTTGTTGTCCCACAAGGAACATTTCCTGATTGTTTAATACTTTGTAAAATCGTTCTGGTTGCCCAATAAGCCCCTGTTGTTGTTTCAGCTTTAATATTGATTGAATCATCAATATCCATTAAATATCCTTCATCTTGTAACCCTAACGATTTATCTTTTGTAAGAGCTAAAGTAATATCTCCTGTTTTGCTTTCGCCTTTTACAACAGCAATACTTTTTCCAGTAATATCTTCATAATCATTAGCAAGTGCTTCTGCAGTTTTTTGAAGTGAGCTATCTTTATAAACAATTCTTGCTCCTTTAGAAACTGTATAGTTTCCATGTCCACCATTCCATTCAGCTAATTCTGGTAAAACATTTGGTGCTTTATTCGCTGTTTCATCATTTTTTTGACTACCTGGAACTGTAACAGCAATTTCTTTGAATTTATAATCATTTGTATCATTATCTGTAATCTTGAATGATACTTTAACATCTTTATCACTAATAGGTTGATAAATTGTTAAATCTTCATCAATGATTTGTTCAAAATCAGTACCATTATATTCAACAGTATAACCTTCAACTTCTGGTAAAGTGACTTTTAACTTTTTATCTCCAGTTTTTGGTGTTTCTACTTGAATTTCATTTAAAACATCACTCATTGACATTTTTTCATCAGGATTTCCACCATAAACTTCTAATTCATAAATAGAAATCGTATTCCAAGCAATACCACCATCTGGATCTTCTGAAGTATGTGAATCAACATATAAACGCACATATCTTGCTTTATAGATTTGATCTAAAACAATTTTTTCTGTTAAAGATTTTGGACGATCTTTAAATTCTTTAACTGTTTGCCAATCACTTTCTTGAGGCGTAGATTCAGTATCAGCAATTTGAATCTTATAAGCTGTTGCTTTACGTGTTTCCCAGAATACCTTAACCGTATTGACATTCATTCTTTCACCTAAATCAACATAGATCCAATCTGGTCCATTTCCAACATCACTTCCCCAACGAGAACTACGTGATGATGTATTACCATCTACTGCATTTGCTGCTTTAACACTCGCTGCTTCTTCAGAACTTGCAACTGCAGTTTTCTTTAAAGCGATATTTTCACTTGGATCTTGTACTTTTTCATCCGTATTAAAGATTTTAAATTCTCGACAAGATACATTTGGATAACCTTTAACTGCTGTTACTTCTAATTTAACATATCTTCCACTGACTTTACTTCCTAATAATTCTTCACTGATAACATTTTTATTATCTGTTCTTGAAAGTACTGGTTCTCCCCAATTATTAGGGTCATTTGAAACATAAATATTATAATTTGAAGCATAATTACCTTCATTTTCCCAAATCATTTGGAATTTATTCATTTCAAATTCTTGACCTAAGTCTACATAGGCCCATTGAGTTGGTGCACTTTCAGTTGACCAGCGTGTATCATCATCACCATCTGTTAGGTTTTTTCTCGGCAATGTTCCATATTCAGCTGAAACATAAGACGTTTTGTTTAACGCTAAGTTTTGTTGCGCTGACTCTGCAAAAACAGGAACCATCGATAATACTGAACCCATCGACATCGATAATGTTAATACAGCTGCAACACTTTTCTTTTTCAATTTCATATTTTTCTTCCCTTTCTCTTTAAAAAGAAAAGACCAAACATAAAAACAACATTCAAAAATGCCGTTAATATATCTGGTCTTGCCTACTTAAAGTAACAACCCTTGTCTATACAATAGCAAAAAAATACCTCTATTGTCAAACGCTTACATTTTAAATATGACAATTCTTTTTAATATGTATACATAGATATGTCTGTTCATCTGGAGTTAATAGATAATGATATTTATTTTCTATTCGTTTTTTTATTCGATTAATGCATAAGGATAAGCGTATATTTTCTTTTAGCATATCTCTAATATTTTCTGTCGTATCAATATTATTTTCAACATCATTACGAAAAACTCTTTCAGCTAAAAATTTAAGATGTGTTGATAATCTTGCATAATTAATTGAATCTAATTCTAATTGAACATTCATTGTCTGTTCAATCACTTCAATGACATCTCTTACAAAGTTAACAATTTTAGAAGTATTTTGTGAACTATTCTTAGTAGAAAAATTCACTAAATGTAAAGCTATATATCTCGCTTCAGCTTCTTCTAACTGTATACCTATTTTTTCTTTAATAAGTTTTATTGTCCATAAACCTAATTGATATTCATTTTTATAAATTGCTTTCGTTTCCGATAAAACAACATTAGGTAAATCAATTTTTTCTTTTTTTTCGTTTAATAGCAAAAGCAATATGATCACTAATTGCTAGAAAGATTTCCCCATAAAATTGGGTATTCAATTGTTCTGTTGCTTTGCTTACTAATAAACTAGTAATCTCATAATAAATAGGTTCAATATCATTGATTCCTCTACGTATACGTTTTTCAACTTTTTCTTTAAAGATATATGTTTTTTCAATCCGTGATTCATCAACTAAATCACCTATCTTTTTTTGAAAGCCGATTCCTGATCCTGTTAAAATAATATCCCCTAATTCATCAGATAAAGCAGCAATACTATTATTATTAAATATTTTTATAATCTTCAATTTCATTTCTCCTACATTAGTATTTCATTTAATATTTCAGCAATAAATTGAACTTCAGTTCCTATAATGATTTGTATTTCATGCTCACTTGATTCAACAATATGAGAAAAATTCATCTTTGATAGAGTCTGTTTATCTATTAGTGAGATATCTTTAACTTCTACACGTAAACGCGTAATAC
>ULNP01050475.1_pt1 | contig 13375 bp, 27 predicted proteins | sample 1951941 | NCBI WGS metagenome assembly ULNP01 (sample SAMEA4835579, study PRJEB28245) | human gut metagenome | biome: gut microbiome; material: fecal sample | place: Denmark | collected 2008
CTTTATTTTTAATTGTTTATAAAAAAGCCCGGATTCTCCGAGCTATTACTTTTTGTTATGACCTAACGGGCTAGTGTCGGGTCGTATATAAGTGCCAAATATAAATGTGTTGTTAGCATATATATTATCAATGTTATTTAACGCTCTACATAAATCTTTGTTTTTCATATCTGTGCTATTTTTTAAATCTTGATAATTTCTAAATGTATATATAACATCTGTATTTTTACCGTATGCGTAAATTGGAATTTCTAAATCAAAAGATATTTTCTTTTTTAACTCCATAATTCCTTTTTTAGAAATATCTCTTGACTTTATCTTAAGTTTTATAATCTGCTGTTCTTTATCAGATAAAGACTTAAATGCTGATATTATTGCTCCATATATGCAAAAATCATTCATGTTTATTACTTCTTCATTAGAAAAACGTATAGTTATTATCTTTCGTTTTTCTAAAAGAAATTTAGTTTTCATTTCATCTCTGTACTTATGCTTAGGAGTAAGATGCTCTTTCCCATCAATCTCTATCGCTAATCTGTATTTAGGAAAATAAAAATCTATATAACACCATTCACTATTTTTATCATAACAACATTTCTCTCTAATATAGTAAATTTGTTGGATATCTAATAGTTTGGCAAAATGAGCTTCTGCTTTGCTCTTTTTACATAGAAGTTGGTTTTTTCTTTTACCATAATTATTTTCTACGTATTTTAATCTTTCTCTTTCTTTACTACTATATTTGTCCATAATTACAATAGATTATTCAGGTAATGCTAACCTACGTGCGTGAAGTCCCCTAAGAAGATAAGTTTAAATAAAAACAAATCAACTTTCGGGTAACGCTGTTAAATCATTCAGTATAAAGCTGAACCTTTTCAAGCGTGTCGTTTCATAGAGCAGATAAACGACTTTAAACCTTTTAGATTACTACTCAATCTCCGAACCCAGTTGTTTAATCGCATCCCCGACTGGTTGCATATTGTTCGGTTTCCTCTATGCAGATAGGCTTTTATTGCGAGTGGCGGATACAAAACAATAAAGCCGTATCAAGACTCTTCTTAACACGGCTTTTAGCTTTATTGTTCTAAATAAACCGCATTGTGGGCATATTCTTTTTAGAATATGATGAACAGCACAATGCAGTTTAATCTTATATATTGAATAGTATAAGCAATTTATGTCTGTATTAGGCTGTTCATTTCCTTGATACATCGGCAAATATCCGAATAATATTTCATACTACCAAATTTATTCGTCTCTTTTTTCATTTTCTTTATTTTCAAGAATAATAATATGGCTATGTCCTTTCCCTGCCGACCAGCTATCTCCTTTGATAACAGTGTAATCTTTAAGATAGTTTTCTGCGCATTTAACAAAGTCATCGACTCCATCAAAGATTAATGGTTCTTTATTTTCTAGTTTTTTCTTTATTCCATTCAAGCGTTCATTGGTTTTAACTCCAATATAAACTAATGCATATCCAATAAACATTCCTATAATGAATGCCAAAAAGTTTGCTCCTGTCATTTCTTCTCCTTTCTTCTTTTTCGTTTTTCTATTATTTCATTAAAGGCTTTCTCTATTTCTCGAAAAGTATGTCTAAACGCCATAGTATCAACATGTTTCGTTTTATCATTCCATAAACAATATTCACTGCTTTCGTTAATTAACCATTTTACTCCTCTTCTGTGAATCATTCTTTTTTCACGAAATACATCAAATACTTTACATGAGAATATACTGTAATCATAGCATTTCATCCTTAGCCAATAATTATGATGATATAAATAAGCTAAAACAGATAATATATCTTCTTTTTCATAAGGATAACGGACACTTGGAAAGTGTTTTAGAGAATCTTGTAATTTGACATAGCTATCAATTAGAGAATTGGATATATCGTTCTCTGTCTTTATTAATTCACTGGGATTTATATCCTTATTGAATATTATTCTTATAAGGTCAGCCGCTTTCCTACAAGATTCATAGTCTTTTGAAAATTTAAGATATTTCATTGCAGCCTTTTCAGTTTCTACTTCTTGATAGTATTTGAATGCTTCTAATATAAGGGTTACTATTTCTATCCTATATAAGGCTTCTCCCCACCTTACTCCCCAATTACTTCTATCTGTTTCCATATTATAATGATTTCAGAAGTTCCTCTTTTGTAGAATATAAATGTTTTTCGGATAACCATATATCATTTCCATCAAACACGTATTGAATATACATGTTGCATACATCTATATTTATATTTTCAACTTTCTTTAATACACATCTATTGTTATGCATAAACCAAACTGTATCTCCAATATCATATTTTGTACTTATTGTCATAAAACTACATCTTTAACTGGTTGATAATATCTTTTATTTCTTCCGAGTTGATATGTCCTCTACCTTTTGGTTGAAGGAGCATATCTGCAAACAAGTCGGCTACAACGTTATTGATAAATTCTTGAAGTAAATGCTTGGCTAAATAATCATCATCATTTATTTTTTCTATGTGTGATATTATCTTGGCAAGCATTTCATTGTTTTCTTTCGTTAGCCCAAGAAGCTCATTTATCTGTTCATCACTCATGGCATTATTTTATAATCGCAAACGTCATCTTTCAATATTAACCCATTGCTTTGAACGGTAGAATACAAATGGATTATAACCTGCGTATCATCTCTGTTGTCGATATAAACTTCTTGCCATAGCTTTGCTATTTGTTTCATTGTTTTTTCCAACTTGTCTTTGCCTATATCTCCATATCCGATCCATTGTTTTTGTTCTAACAAAGAGATATGTTCGTCTTTCGCCCAATGATAAGCGGATGCTTCTAATATATAAATATTTTTATTTTCCATTTTTTTCTTTAATTTGTTCCAAAGTTATTCTCATTCCTTCTTGTAGTCCTTTTGAATAGGCATCTTGTCTTTCTCCGAAATTCCATAATATATATGTAATAATAAGTAAGATCATACATATCACTCTATGCCACATTGGTAATTTGATGCTAAATGGAGATAAATTAATCTCCAAATGCCCAACAAAGACAGCTATTATGATGAATGCTATGATTGACATTATTAATTCTTTCATTCTTTAGCCTCCATAGTACTTGCTATAAATTTTTTCTTCTTCCATATTCTGCTATTAATATTCCATCTCTATCTGGATGCTTTACTCCTTCAAAAGAAGGGAACAGTCTGTTGCCAATATCCAAAGAAGCTTTCTTTAATTCTTCCCCACTGCATCCTTTAGGGAGAAGTTCTCTTTGCCACTCTTTAGAATCAATATACATGTGTTTACAACCTAATATCTCAATCACATTTAACATAGCTTCGTGACATCTTAATGCACTCACAGTAGCAGTAAATCTAGTTGGATTTACCATTGGTCGTTCTATAAGAAAAACCAAATCATTTTTATTCATACCATTAAATAATGACATAAATTTCAAAGAGTCTAATCTTGTAATACTTTTCTTTCCTTTTGTATAATCTTGTTCTGTTTTTACAGGTGTTTTTGTGAAATATGGTTCTATACTATCTCCAACTATACCAATAGTTCCACTGACACCATTATCTAAACCGCAATATATTTTATTCATTTTCGCAATATTTTTTAATTATTTTATCACTTATACGTTTATCTATCTTTCCTATTGAAAGGAAATACATTACTCTCTCTCTGATATATCTTTTTTTAGCTTTCACATAAGCGAGACTCGCTTCTTTCTTAGAATTGTACCTTCCAAGCGTTTTATTCCTAAAAACAGATTTATATTTATCATTTATTTTATCGTAATATACACCTATAACCCCATTATTAAAGCGTTCTATTTGTGACATTAAGACATTAATTTCTCTTGGTACAAAACAACAAGTTTCAGGAGAATAGACTTTGTTTTTTGAAAATATATCCTTATCTAGTTGTGTACCTTCAATATAGTTTTCATCAAACCACTTTTTGAAGTTGGAAAAGTAAAGCCATTCGTCACAAACTGTACAACCTTCATAAGTAGGATGCTTTATATGATATTTGTCATCATAGCATCTTTGTAGCATACTATGCCAAACAGAGTAGCTTTTAATATCTCTACCATTTCTGTATGTAATATCATCGTAATCATTTATCCCATTATTAAATATTAGTTTTTTTGATGAGCATCCACAACTTTTCGTATTCCCATATATTACTGATTTTAAATCAACTAATACTATTTTTCCACAAGAGCATTTACATTCCACTCTTTTAATCTTTTCTATTACCCCATTTTTCCTTTTATACAATCTAGGCTCTTTATAAGATAGAATAGTTAATCTATTAAAAGTTTTCCCTATATAACATTTATTTTCCATAATTCTGCTTCTTTTTATTTTCTAACATCATCCATAATAAATCAACTACTGGAATATTTTTTTCAAATGCCCATTTAACTAATTCCATTTGGTTCCCAATATCCAATTGCGTTATTGGAAAATAATAAAAAATAGGATTCTTATTTTCATTTTCCTGCGTCCATTCATAAATGGATTGCAGATAATCACACAATTTCCAACATTTAGGTTTAATCATTAAAACTCCTCCTTATTTAATTCTATTTCTAATCCTTTTTCAGCTATATAACATATTCTTCCGGTCTCATCCCATACCATTTTTTTAAAAAGATTACTATTACTATTATCATCACTTAGATGAAGCAAGCAAATTGTTTTTAATTTTGAAGAAATATTATGTTTTATAATATCTATAGTTTGATATATTTCCAAATGGGATTTATATGCACTACTACTCCATTTATCTTCTCCTGCATTATCATCTAATATACCATTGCCATAATTAGCTTCAATAAACAGATGATCAAGATCTTTTATTCGATATTTAAAATATTGAAGGTCAGTTGCAAACAATAACTTACCTATATTTTCATGCTCTATTAAATAAGCATAACAGGGAACCGAATGTTCAACTGGTATAGGAGTAACCATAAACTTCCCAATTCGGTATTTCCGATTAGCATGTAATGGGATTACTCCTTTATATAATTCTGCCACATCCGGATGGCTATAAACAGGAATAGCTCTTCTAACTATTTCAGGAAGATGCATAGAATGATCTGTATGGCGATGTGTAGATATACAAGCAGCAATTTTTTCAGCATGATAATCTACTGCCGGAAGAACACACTTTACGAAATTTACTCCGGCTTCTATAATAAGAATTTTTCCATCACATTCAAGTAAATAGCAATTCCCCTTACTACTACTACCTAAAATAATTATTCGATCCATTTTATTCTTTTTGCAGACCAAAATCACTCCAACTCGGATTCCTCTTGTCTAGCACTTCAAATATTTCTGCATCATCCATCCAGTCTAAGGCTATATCACAAAATTTAGCCTTTTCCGCAGGGCTAAGATTATTAAACAAATCTTCAATGTCATTTTGTATTTTTACCTCCGTTATCATATGTTTCTTTGTTTATAATTGAGTATGCTTTTTTAAATATTTCATAATCCAATAATTCCTTATCACATATTTCCATTACGGAAGAGATATGATAATTTAAACTTCCTTTTAATTCAGAAAAATCCAGTACTCCTAAGTTTCCTTCTATGAATTCTTCTAATTCTTCACATAAATCATTTATAAAATCAATAGTATATTGTTTATATCTACCCATCTGATAATATATATCATTATCTAAGGCTTTCAGTTCTGTTAGCAATGCTCTTGGTGTCATGGTTATTCAATTTTAGATATTTAATAAGGAAACATTACTCAAGCAAGTTTTTTGAGCATGATGTAATCTTTACAGTTGTTGTTTTCGGTGGATCAAGAGGAAAATCTTCATCGGTTGAATATCCCCATTTAAGGATTCTTTCTGATGAAGATTTCATCTCTTTCACTATCTCTTCATCTGATTTTCCCCAAGAAAATAAATTCTCTTTTGCAATTCTAACAGCAGTTAATCTGTTGTACGCTGCAAATTCATTCACTAATCTTTCCAATAATTCTTCTTTCTTGTCCATAATTTCCCATTATTTTTTTTAGTACAACATCAAATCTTTCCACTAAAGCTTTAGCTGCTGTTTCAATAACAGTCCTATTGAAACTACCAGTGTTAAAATAACCGGAATCATAAACTATACGCCTAATCATTTGTTCAGGGTTTTCCCTTGAAAAAGTATCTTCCGCCATCTTTTTAGCTTCTATTCTAACTGCATCTTGAATCCATTCTCTAATATCTTTTTTCGTAATACCAAGTTCATTAATCATGTAGTTACGAAACATTAACCATTTGTCATTCTTTCCTGCCATAGTCTTAATTTAAAAAGTCCCATCCGAATAGGTATTACTACCTAAACAAAATGGGACTAAATTGATTTATTTACTAAAAATCTCCACAATCTATCCAATCAGGACTCATTTCTTCCCAAGAGGAATCAAAGTCATCATCCATGATTAAAAAGCTTCATCATCAGGAGTTTGAGATGTTGCAGATTCCGATTGTTGTACATCAGCATATTCATTGATTGGAGAAGAAGGTGTTTCTTCTTCCGCGATTTCCTCATATTCAACGAATGGCTGATCTATTTGTTTAGATGCATCTAAAAGAGCACTCGCATCTTCTAAGTCATCATTAATAGAAGCATTATCGCCTAATGACGAATTAATCAACATCTTCGCTGCTCTTTTAATTACAGTTCTTTTAGCCATTTGATCCGGGAATTCCTTATGCACAAGCTGCTGCTGCGATGAACTTTTACTCCATGATTTACGAATTTGTGCAATAGACATGATTTCAACGTCAGTCTCACCTTTATCGTTTGTTACCATAGCATAAGCACCAAGCATTTCTCCGTCAATAGATTCAAGAGTTTGAGTATGTTCAATAATACGTTTTCTTCCAGTAGCAGGATCTACTTCAAATTTAAAAGTATCTCCTTTATAAATGATGTTTGCAATAGGCTCATAATGTTTAGAAATACGTCTAGCCTGCAAACATACTCCAAAATAACTTTCTTCAAAACAAAGTTTATCTCCACGGAGTATCAAATATCCCTGTTTCTTTGAGACATCTAGCCCCTTTGTAGCCATCTTAAAGAGAGCACTTTGAATACTATTGTTATTCTTACATATTTCCAATGCACTTTTCCCTGATTTATCTTTAATCTCAGGAAGCATCAGCATGGCTCCTTTGATAGCATTTACATAATTGTAATCATTAGGCATGTTAAATCCTATTTGACACAATTGATCAATTCTGTTAATGACTTGTTGCCCAACATCTGTTTTTGCAACTTCATTTTTTTTATCTGCCATATAATTGTTGTTTAATAATTGAAGAAAGACGAAAGAAAAACCTTATGTCCTCTTTCGTCTCACAAATATATTAATTATTTTTCGAATACGCAACTATTTCTAAATTAATTCCTTTCTCTTTAAATTTGCGTATTACTTCCAAAGTTCAAAAGGGGAGATCATCTACATCGCTTACATCTGTAGTAGCAGCATGAGTCCGTGATTGAGTTTTTTCTTTTACAGGTGGTTTCGTTGAAATATTATGATTTTTATGAGATTTATTACCATCACTTATCCATTCTGTACAGAAATTACCAATGAATATATCTTGTACGCCTCTCGCTTTTTCTTCTTGTGAAGCGCAAAATTTCATATAATGTGTTTCTCCATTTTTGCCTAGATTGGCTAGTTTTCCAATTGCAAACCGGAATGAAGTTCCATAGTTGTTTTTTGTAAAACAATCTTTAGGAATTTTTGATATACAACATACTCCGGTTATATAAATGTCTGTTGATTCTTCTATAGATTCTACTTTTTTTGCCATTTTTTTTGATATTTAAGATTCATACGGATACACATCCATTAATTTACTATCAGAAACAGCTTCTATTTCATAGTCGGCTATAGTTCCTTTCATGTATTCATCAATATAACTAATAGCTTGTCGAATGTCACATGCTTGAATAAGTATATGTGTAGGACTTTTTTTCTCACTGCCACTTTTTTCATCCAAGGTGATAAAATTCAATTTAGCCTTATACCAAATATCATCGACTTCTTGTTGACTAGGCACTACTTCTGAATATTTAGTTTGTTTAGTAGCACTCACTTTAAATTCTCCTGTTATAAATGGAGTCATTCCCTCGATAATACGTGCTTCTGCTTCTGTACAACTTAAAGCATCTATTAAATAACGCTCTGTTACTTTTTTCTCTTTGCCATTTTCCATCAATTTTTCATATTTGATGGAAGCCTCAAACCAATTATGCATTTCCGTAATATTAATTTATTTCTGTATTAACTTCTACTTCTTCATCTTCTTTATTAACTGATTGATCCGCAGCTTTCTTTGCAGCTACATCCATCATAGAAGAAGTTAGTTTTATAGCGAATCCATGATCCAAAGATGAAAAATAAGCACTAGAAGCAATAAATGTATTTTTTATATTTATAGCTTGGTGAGTTAGTGACATACCTACATTTACAACAGATTTCAACAATTCGTTTTCTTCCTCATTTCCTAAATTTACAATAGAAAAAGCACCTTCATTTACAGGTACTATAATCATTGCCGGATAATCAGATCCCAAGAGCTGTGCAAGCTCTTCTAATTTCACTTCAATTTTTTCTACTCTTGTGAGTACTTTTTCTTCTTTTTCCATAACTTAATTTTTAAAATTATTATTCTTCTTTATCTAAAATTTCATCTAATGAAGATAAAATTTCTTTTTCTGAATTTCTAGGGACATATGCAGTTCCTGCTATAGACATATTACCAAGTATCTTTAAATCTTTCCCTATAGATTTAAGATATTCATATGTTTTTTTATTACATTTTGGTTTAAGATAATGGGATTGATTGAAAGCATTAGCTCTTTTTTCTACAGCAAGCATCCTAATTATGACAGAACCTTTTTTACCTCTTATTACCGGATTAGTGGAAAATGGAATAAATATCCCTTTCTCTATAACATCACCAATCTCCATTTCTGTCACAACGGTGTCATTTAAATTATCTAATGTCAGATTTATTAAATAATTATTCATAGTCCTTTATTTCTACTCTTAATTGGTCATCGTGGTTACTTACATATAAATTAATAATCTGCCTTTCAGTTAAAATTTCGCTATTGCTCGTAATTCCTTCCGCATTGTCAATAAACAATGGCATATTTATATTATAAAATTTTTGGAATGCTTCAGCAATATCAATGCCGGAAACAACAACTTCTGCAGCATTATATACAGTTGATGGAATATTATCAGTTGTGATAATACATGAAGGAATCCATGTTCCATCTTTTTTCTGAGACATCATCTGCACCTGACAGCGATTTAACAGGACATTGACTTTCTTTGATACAAGATCTGCGTATTCTTGCTTATATGCCTTTAATTCCGCAGAAATTCTTTCCCATTTTGCTAATTCATTAGCAGTATCACGCTGTTGTTCTTGATATTCTTTTATTTTTTTCTCCTGTTTTTCCCTTTCTTTTATTAGCCCAATCGTTTCGCTATCTTCTTTTATTTTATCCATCAATGTTTTTTTCATCTCAAGGAGACCGGAATTATCCGGCTGATCAACTTCAACCAATTCGCTTTTAAGATTGGATATTACATCCATCTTCTTTTTATATTCAGATGTTGTCTTAAAATCTATTCGGTTAGCTATCAATTGACTAAGTTTTTCCTTTAATTTAGAATTATCAAAAAATGGAGTATTATCAATATCATACTCTTTAAGTTCTTCTTCTAATTCTTTTATTTTAGCGAGAGCGTGGTCTCTATTTTCGTTATTTTTTTTACCTTCAGTAATAACTGCGGATTTTTCTTTTTCTTTTTGTTCATAAAAACGTTTCCGTAATATTTCTAATTTTGATTCAGGTAATTTATTTCCGCAATAAGAACATGTATCCTCTTCAAATTCTCTTTCTACAATAGCATTTTTTTTGCTAAGAAGTTCCTCTCTATGTCTTACACAATAATCAAATAGATCTTGATTATATTTTATAGTTGATTTAATAGAATCAACTTTTAATTGACGATCCTTATTCGCTTTTTCTATTATTTTATTACTTTCTTCAATAGCGGATATTTGATCTTGTATTTCAATAATTTCTTTATTTTGTTCCTTATTGAAATTTTCCTCATCCTCTTGCAAAGATAGCTCTAATTTATTAATTTCAACTAATTGTTGATTGGCTTTTTTAATCAAAGGCTGGACAGACATGCTACTATCTTGAATTCTCTTATCAATATCTTCAATCTCTTTTGAATTATCTTCAATCCGTTTCTTTGCTTCTTCAACCTGTGATAAATCAGGAAGATTTTTAGTTAACGTCTCTATTGTTAAAGGCAGTGATTTCAGAATCTGTTTCAAAGGATCAGATTTGGTCTTAACACGAGATTCTAGCTCCTCAATGGAATATCTTTTCAATTCCTCAAATAAAACATCGTAACAGCCTTCAAAATCACTTTCTTGAATATCACCACAAATTGTAGCAAACAGTTCTCGCTGTTCTTTCCATTCAAGTGAGAAGATATAGAAAATATTAAGAATAACTTTTAAGGCATCTATCGGACAGAATAAATCTTCAATCCGTTTCTTAAATTCTCCAGCACTTAATGCTATATCGTCAATAAATACTTTATAATCGTCGCTTATATTTTTAGTATATTCTGATTCTCCACGCTTTCTAGACCACGATTGAATTGCAATTCTAGAAAATTTATATTCATTCCCATCTATTTCAGTTACTATATGTACTTCAGCTGGGATAGCATTCTCATAAGTCAAAGGGAGCCTATTATCAAATAGCTGATAATTTGCCCTGCCTTTTATATCAAACCCTGTAAATACCCAATAAAACGCATTAAATAATGTACTTTTACCAGTTTTATTACGTCCATAAATGTCAGTTATATTTTTACCAAAAATAACTTCTGCCGACTGCCCACGCCAATTATTTAGCGTCATTTTTTTTAAAATTACTTTTTTCATTCTATTTTCCTGTATATGTAACAATATGATCTTGTGTCATGATACCATAACTTATTATTCTCAAATAACCATTTTTTATTAAATAATCAATAGCAAAAAGAGATTTATAAGAATCCATTATGATTAATTCTCCTTTTGTTAATACAGTGTTTTTTATACATTTGGTAAGTATTGGATTAATATAAGAATTGAAAGTCTCTTCCATGCTTTTTACATCTGAGAAACATTCCATCCTCATCGTTTCATAGTCATATTTCATAATTAAAGAATTAGAGGAAGATTAATTTTTACCAGTTAATAGCCAATCGTAAATCTCCCTTGATTTAAAATCAAGCCATTCAGCCTTTGATTTAAAACTATCAATAGGCTGAATGTGTAACGCTAAACGATACGCTTCTTTTCTCAATTCGATTTTTTCTCTAAGAGAAAGTTCGTTTTCTAAACTCTTTTTTTCTTCTTTCTTGTCCATAATTCTAAATTTTAATTGTTAATAAAAAGCCCGTCTTCTACCGAGCTATAACTTTTTGCTATAACGAAAAGCTAGGTGCTAACTGGTATATAAATGCCATTCCGTCATTGGGTGATTATGTAGTTCGTGAATCTTTTTCATTTCTTTTTTTAGATTTGAATTAGTTTTTAAATGGCAAATAATCGTTTTCGTATAGCCAACAAAGCATATCATAGACTGCATCAAGAGGATTATTATAGCTATCGGATGTTCTTTCGTCCAAAAGGTCGTCACTATCGAAATAGCTACAAAACCAACCATCTTCAGAATGAAAGATAGTAGGCTGATAATGACAACCGGAATCCTCTCTACTGCTATCAACTAATATCCTTTTACCATTTTTCATTGTAGGATATAATACAGGCATAATTTCCAATATATCTTGTAGAGTAAAAGCTCCAATACCATTACCATTTTGTATATATTGGGAAAGTCTTTCAGGATATTTCACTACATCTAAGTCGCCACCATATTTCAAGTCATAAAACCAGCTTGCGGTACTTGTATCTACGCCAAGTTTTTGTAATCTCCGCATCTGTTCGATTGATAATACTTTTTTTGATTTCATTGTTATTTCTCCGTTTTAAGTTCTTTCAATATTTTCTTCGCCTTCTCATAGTAATTAACCCGCCGACCAGTATAAACATCATCTGTGTGTTCATCGTAATGGTTGGCGTATACGTATTCCTTCAAGTTTTCACGAAAGGAGTCTCCGTCTAAACCTAAATCATCACAATCATCGTACATATTCAATTCATAAGCTACCTCATTACATTCTTGATGTGTGACGAAATCATACACAGTCCCATCATAAACATTTGTCTGACGAACGTATTTTTGTCCCGGCTGTATCTTGCAAGCACAAAATTCACATATATGCTCTTTCTTGGCTGTTGGATAGGTTTCTCTTAATACTGTAGGCATAATTATTTCTCCTTCTTTACTAATTCAACTTCTGTCGGCTCTTCATCTTCCCATTTTACTTCGGGAAATAAAGATGAGTCTATTTCATAGTAATCATTGGGACGGTAATTAACTGAACACCATCTATCAAATATACCAATCTTTGAAGGTTTGGTAAAATATAAAAATAGCCTCCCGTCTTTGTTTCTTGCTACATACATATTAGTCTCCTTTCTTTAGTTCTTCAATGAGAGCATCAGCAAATATAACAGCTGCTCTTGCAATATTAGTTTGAATTTGTCTTTGACCATGCTCTGCTCCCTCACATAAAACCTGATGATAGAAATCTTCATTTGACATTATTGCAGTAACTGTTTCCTTTGCTATTTCATAACGTCTCTGTTCCCAATCAATATTATCAGACCTTTCTTGAAGTATTTCAACCTCATCAAAACTTAATTCAATAGGACTACCGTAACTATCACACTTATCAAGTGTGACACGTGCGTAATCAGCAATATTGATAATTTCTCCAGTTGCTTTTACTCTTGCTTTCATATATTAATCTCCTTTCTATTAACGCTATGCTAATTAATCTTAGGCATATCATATATCATTTAAAGTGGTTAAAATAGTTCCCGATACCGAACCAACGGACACCGGGATTATAATTATTCACATGGGATAATTTTTCCATGATTTAGTTTATAGTAAGTATCTGGCTTTATTAATTCACCATCAACCTTAACAGCTTTTACCTCCTTGATTGGGTATGTATTTCCGTCCCAATCACCTCTTTCTGTTAGGACTATCCAACATCCGATAGATCCTTTTGCTTTACTATCCTTACCAGTCACTATAGCAATAGAATCTTTACCGCTAACTTGGGCTGCCGATCGGTCTCCGGTGTTGGTTGCTGCCGATCGGTCTCCGGTGTTGG
>ULNP01002178.1_pt1 | contig 13277 bp, 7 predicted proteins | sample 1951941 | NCBI WGS metagenome assembly ULNP01 (sample SAMEA4835579, study PRJEB28245) | human gut metagenome | biome: gut microbiome; material: fecal sample | place: Denmark | collected 2008
GCCGGGCATCACGCCACCGCGCGGTGCCCGGCAGCGCCATTCCCCGGGACGGAGCGTCAACCATACGCCACAACGACTGTAACGAGCTTTTGACAAGCAAGGTAGATATATGAGCCTGGACGATCTCTTCACTGCACGCGGCACGTCGGCCAATGTGACCAACATCCGCAACCTGAAAGCCATCCAGATTTCCATCGCCTCGCCCGAAGCCATCCGCGAATGGTCCTACGGTGAGGTCAAGAAACCGGAAACCATCAACTACCGTACCTTCAAGCCGGAGCGCGACGGCCTGTTCTGCGCCAAGATCTTCGGCCCCGTGAAGGACTACGAGTGCAACTGCGGCAAGTACAAGCGCATGAAGCACCGCGGCATCGTCTGCGAAAAGTGCGGCGTTGAAGTCATTGCCTCCAAGGTGCGTCGCGAGCGCATGGGCCACATCGAACTGGCCGCGCCCGTGGCCCACATCTGGTTCCTCAAGACCCTGCCTTCCAAGATCGGCACCCTGCTCGACATGACCATGGCCGATCTGGAAAAGGTCCTGTACTTCGATTCCTACATCGTGCTCGATCCCGGCCAGACCAATCTGCAGCGCCGCCAGGTCATCTCTGAAGACCAGTATCTGCAGATCCTGGACCACTACGGCACCGAAGACGCCCTGACCGTGGGCATGGGCGCCGAAGCCGTGCGCTCCCTTCTGGAAGAGCTGGATCTGGAAAAGCTGCGCACCGAACTGCGCGAAGAAAGCGAGACCACCAAGAGCCAGACCAAAAAGAAGAAGCTCACCAAGCGCCTGAAGATCGTCGAGGCCTTCCTGGAGTCCAACAACAAGCCCGAATGGATGATCATGGAAGTCATTCCCGTCATCCCGCCGGAGCTGCGTCCCCTAGTGCCCCTGGACGGCGGCCGTTTCGCCACCTCCGACCTCAACGACCTGTACCGCCGCGTCATCAACCGCAACAACCGTCTGAAGCGCCTCATCGAACTGGGCGCTCCCGACATCATCATCCGCAACGAAAAGCGCATGCTGCAGGAAGCCGTGGACGCCCTGTTCGACAACGGCCGCCGCGGTCGCGCCATCGCCGGTACCAACGGTCGTCCGCTCAAGTCCCTGTCCGACATGATCAAGGGCAAGCAGGGCCGCTTCCGTCAGAACCTGCTGGGCAAGCGCGTGGACTACTCCGGTCGTTCCGTTATTACCGTGGGTCCTTACCTCAAGCTGCACCAGTGCGGCCTGCCCAAGAAGATGGCCCTGGAGCTGTTCAAGCCCTTCATCTACTCGGAGCTGGAAAAGCGCGGTTATGCCTCCACCATCAAGAGCGCCAAGAAGATGGTGGAGCGTGAAGAGCTGGTGGTCTGGGACATCCTCTCGGAAGTGGTGCGCGAATACCCCATCATGCTCAACCGTGCCCCTACCCTGCACCGTCTGGGTATCCAGGCCTTTGAGCCCCTGCTGGTGGAAGGCAAGGCCATCCGTCTGCATCCCCTGGTCTGCTCGGCCTACAACGCCGACTTCGACGGTGACCAGATGGCCGTGCACATCCCGCTTTCCGTGGAAGCGCAGATCGAATGCCGCGTGCTCATGATGAGCACCAACAACATCCTCTCGCCCGCCAACGGCGGTCCCGTCATCGTGCCTTCCCAGGACATCGTTCTGGGTCTGTACTACATGACCTCCGAGCGCAGCTTCGAGAAGGGCGAAGGCATGACCTTCTGCGGTCCCTGGGAAGTGGAAGCCGCCTATGATGCCGATGCCGTGTCCCTGCACGCCCGCATCAACGTGCGCATGCCCGACGGCAAGACCCACCGCACCACGCCCGGCCGCGTGCTGGTGAGCAACATCCTGCCCAAGGAAATGTCCTTCGAGAACGTCAACCTGGTGCTGACCAAGAAGATGATCGCCAAGCTGGTGGAAAACTGCTACCGCCAGTGCGGCATCAAGGCCACGGTCATCCTCTGCGACAATCTGAAGAACATGGGTTATGAGTTCGCTACCCGCGCCGGTGTCAGTATCGGTGTGAAGGACCTCATCATCCCGGCCCGCAAGAAGGACATCCTGGCCGCTTCCCAGGCCGAGGTGGACGACATCGAACGCCAGTACCGCGACGGTATCATCACCCGTACCGAAAAGTACAACAAGGTCGTCGATGTGTGGACCAAGGCCACCCAGGACGTCTCCACGGAAATGATCAAGGAGATCTCTTACGATATCCTGAAGGATCCCAAGACCGGCCGTGAAGAGAAGAACCAGAGCTTCAACTCCATCTTCATGATGTCCACCTCCGGTGCCCGAGGCAACCAGGACCAGATGCGTCAGCTGGCCGGTATGCGCGGTCTGATGGCCAAGCCTTCCGGTGAAATCATCGAAACGCCCATCACCTCGTCCTTCCGCGAAGGTCTGTCGGTGCTGCAGTACTTCACCTCCACCCACGGTGCCCGTAAGGGTCTGGCCGACACCGCCCTGAAGACGGCCAACTCCGGTTACCTGACCCGTCGTCTGGTGGACGTGGTGCAGGACGTGATCGTCTCCGAACACGACTGCGGCACGGTGGACGGCATCGAGCTGACCCACCTGCGCGAAGGCGGCGACATCAAGACCCCGGTGTGGGAACGCGCCATGGGCCGTGTGCTGCTCTACCCCGTCTACGATCCCGAAGACGCGGAAAAGGTGCTGCTGCCCGAGAACACCCTCATCGACGAAGCCGAGGCCGCTGTGCTGCGTGAACACGGCGTGAGCTCCATCACGGTGCGTTCGCCCCTCACCTGCCAGGCCGAGCGCGGCATCTGCGCCCTGTGCTACGGCCGCGACCTGGCCCGCGGGCACCTGGTCAACACCGGCGAGACCGTGGGCATCATCGCCGCCCAGTCCATCGGTGAACCCGGCACCCAGCTGACCATGCGTACCTTCCACATCGGTGGTACCGCATCCAGCACCATTGAAAAGAACAAGTTCGAAGCCCAGAACACCGGTCGCGTCATCCTCAACCGCGTGCGCGCCGTTACCAACCGTGACGGCATCCAGCTGGTGCTGGGCAAGAGCGGCCAGCTGACCATCGTGGATCCGCAGGGCCGCGAACGTGAAAAGTACATCCTGCCCAACGGCGCCCGCCTGCATGTGACCGACGGTCAGGAAGTGACCAAGGGCACCGTGCTGGCCGAGTGGGACCCCTTCAACGAACCCTTCGTGTCCGAAGAAGAGGGCATCATCCGCTTCACCGACATCGTGGACGGCAAGACCGTGCAGGAAAAGGTGGACGACGTGACGCGTCAGGCCTCCCTGACCATCATGGAATACCGTACCACCAACTACCGTCCGTCCATCTCGGTCTGCGATGAGAACGGCAACGTCAAGCAGCGTCCGCACAGCGTGGCGTCCGCCGTGTACAGCCTGCCCGTGGGCTCCATCATCATGGTCAAGGACGGCGAGGCCATCCAGGCCGGTGACATCATCGCCCGTAAGCCCCGCGAAACTTCCAAGACCAAGGACATCGTGGGTGGTCTTCCCCGCGTGGCCGAGCTCTTCGAAGTCCGCAAGCCCAAAGACATGGCCGTGGTCTCCGAGATCTCCGGTACCGTGTCCTACGCCGGCGAATCCAAGGGCAAGCGCAAGCTGGTGGTGACCCCTGAGATCGGTGATTCCAAGGAATACCTGGTGCCCAAGGGCAAGCACATCACCGTGGCCGACGGCGACTTCGTGGAAGCCGGCGATCCGCTGACCGAAGGTTCGCCCGAACTGCACGACATCCTGCGCACCCGCGGTGAAAAGTACCTGGCCCGCTACCTCGTGGACGAGATCCAGGAAGTGTACCGCTTCCAGGGCGTGAGCATCGACGACAAGCACATCGAAGTCATCGTGCGCCAGATGCTCAAGAAGGTCACCGTGCTGGATTCCGGCGGCACCAGCTTCCTGGTGGGCGAACAGGTGGACAAGGCCGAATTCAAGGCCGAGAACCACAAGGCCATCGCCGAAGGCCGTCAGCCCGCCACCGCCGAACCGCTGGTGCTGGGCATCACCCAGGCTTCGCTGACCACCTCGTCCTTCATCTCGGCGGCTTCCTTCCAGGAAACCACCAAGGTGCTCACCGAGGCTTCCCTCAAGGGCAAGATGGACTACCTGCGCGGCCTCAAGGAAAACGTCATCGTGGGCCGTCTCATCCCGGCCGGTACGGGCTATCGCGAGTATGTCCACGGCGACATCACCGTGCCCGACCAGAAGGAACGTCCGGACAAGTTCCTGGAAGATCTGGAAGAAAACCCCGTGCTGGTGGATCTGGGCCAGTAGGCCCTTTCCTCTGCTGAACATCAGGGCGACCGTCATATGGCGGTCGCCCTTTTTTTATGTATGGCTGATCGGCCGAAGGACCGTATGCAGCACGCCCTGCCCTCTCGCCATCGCCGGCCCTGCCTCTCTTGCCGGCCGCTGTCCCGGCGCCTTCCTCCCTGCGGCTGGGACCGGGTGGTGTCGTCCCCAATGCAACAAAATGTAGAGAAGCCCTTCCCATCTTTCTTTTTGTGACTAATTCCTGATAAGAGAGAAAAATTTCCCGGCCATGGCCGGGAAGACCTGCTGGCTAAGACGCATCCCCCTCCGCCGGAGCCGACGTGTTGTGAAAAGGAGGTCAAAAAATTTTTCATACGCGCAAAGCATGGCTTCATTCATATTAACACATTAAAATAATTACATAAATAAGAAAACATAGTCAGGTCGGAGTATTTTGGGAATCTGCGTGCCATCTTTGCATTTCTTGCATTTTACGGTAGAAGGCAGGAATTGTTCCGCGCCTGAGACCAGGCGGCGACAGGTCGTGCCCCGGCATGATCCGAGCCGCAGGATCCCGGCGCATTGTTCTGGAGAGGTTGGTTCCTGGTGCGCTGCACCTCTTGCTCATGACCGGATCTGGCTCGGTCATGCGCAGAAACCACGATGCCGCAGGCATCTCGACTCATGGGAGAAAACGCATGACAACTCTGTTCTACATCCTGGCCTACCTTGCAGTAATCGGCTTTGTGGCGACTGCCGCCATCAAGGTGAAAGGCTATCTGGCTGCCAGCCCCCTGCACGTCCGCTGGGAGCTCTACCCCGTGCCGCATGAAGGCCCCAAAGGCTCCTACGGCGGCAGCTTCATGGAAGAGACCGACTGGTGGACCAAGCCCCGCCACATCGACCACATGGGCGACCTCAAGGCCCTGCTGGAAGAAGTGCTCTTCCTGCACGCCACCTTCACCCATAACCTCAAGCTGTGGTTCCGCACCTACCCCTTCCACCTGGGTCTGTACATGCTGATGGGCGGCACCATCATCCTGGTCGTGGCCGCCTTCCTGCGCCTGTTCGGCATGAACCCCGACGGCGGCTTCCTGACCTTCGTGCACAACGTCATCAATGCCATCAGCCTGCTGGGCATGTTCGGCATCATCGGCGGCGGCATCGGCCTGATCTGCCGTCGTCTGCACGACGAAGGCCTGCGCAAGTACTCCACCCCCGAACACTTCTTCAACCTGGGCGTGTTCATCGTCTTCGCCCTGGTGGGTCTGGTGGCCTGGGCCTTCAACCCCTCCTTTGCCCGCATGTCCGGTGACTTCATCTACAACCTGCTCACCTTCAACTTTGCCGACATCAACAGCACCACTTTCGTGATCCACATGCTGTTCGGCTTCTTCGTGCTGATCTGGATCCCCATGACCCACATGGGCCACCTGCTCTTCAAGTACTTCACCTACCATGACATCCGCTGGGGCGACACACCCACCGATTTCAGCCAGAAGAACAACGAGAAGATGAAGCAGGCCCTGCAGTTCAAGGTGAGCTGGGCTGCCGACCACATCAACGGTCAGGGCACCAAGACCTGGCTCGACATCGCTACCGAATCCCCCAAGAAGGACTAGGGAGTATATCATGAAAGATACGCTGCGTTTGACTGATATTTCCACGGCCGAAGGCCAGATGGTCAGCATCGACCTCAAGGACATCCCCGATGTGGAAGGCCTTGACCTCGTCAAGATGCCCTGGCGCCCCGTTACCGACGAGCAGAAGGCCAAAGTGGCCTGCATCCTGGACGAAGTCTGCGTGCTGAACATCCCCAAGCCCCAGACCCCCCAGGAAGAAGAAGAGCTGGTCAACCGTTTTCTGGACGGTATGCGTAAGCTGTTCAGCAAGGAGAACAACTGGACCTTCCTGCCCATGCTGGAAACCAGCATGGACTACTGCGCCCAGTGCAACTCCTGTTCCGATGCCTGTCATCTGTACGAGATGTCCGGCAAGAACGAGATGTACCGCCCCAACTACCGCTCTGAAATCTTCCGCCGCATCTACAAGCAGTATGTGAAGAAAGAGCCCCTGGCCAAATGGCGTTACGGCGACATGGGCCTGAACTGGAAGACCGTTGCCCGCCTGGGCGAACTGGCCTACCGCTGCAACCTCTGCCGTCGCTGCGCCCAGACCTGCCCCATCGGTGTGGATAACGGCCTGATCGCCCGCGAAATCCGCAAGCTGTTCAGCCAGGAACTGGGCTTCTCGCCCCGCGAACTGCACGAAAAGGGCACCATCAACCAGATGAAGGTGGGCTCCTCCACCGGTATGACCCCCGACGTGGTGAAAGAAAACGTGGAGTTCATCGACGAGGACTACACCGAAATCACCGGCGTGGGCATCCACACCCCCTTCGACGTGAAGGGCGCCGACATCCTGCTGATCCACAACGCCGGCGAAGTCATGGCCTGGCCCGAAAACATCGCCAGCTTCTCCCTGATCTTCCAGGAAGCCGGCCTGTCCTGGACCCTGTCCAGCAAGGCCGTGGCCTATGACGGCGTGAACTACGGCGTGTTCTACGACGACGCCCAGACCGCCCGTATCGCCCTGCAGCACATGCAGGCCGCCAAGGAACTGGGTGCCAAGAAGATCGTCATCGGCGAATGCGGCCACGCCCACAAGGCCATGACCGTTATCGCCGACCGCGTCATCCCCTACGAATACCAGGTGCCCCGCGAATCCTGCTACGTGACCCTGCGCGACATCATCATGTCCGGTCGTCTGAAGCTGGATCCCTCGCGCAACAACTTCCCCGTCACCCTGCACGACCCCTGCAACGTGGTCCGTCTGATGGGTGTGGTGCAGCCCCAGCGCGACATCCTGCACAAGATCGCCCCGCAGTTCCGCGAAATGCCCTGCCACGGCGTGGACAACTACTGCTGCGGCGGTGGTTCCGGCTTCGCCATCATGACCCGTCAGAACATCGACGAATGGCGCGGCAACATCTCCGGCCGTAAAAAGATGTGGCAGATCGCCCAGGCCTTCAAGGACTGCCTTGGCCCCGAAACCAAGAAGTACATCTGCGCTCCCTGCTCCAACTGCAAGGGCCAGATCCGCGAAATGCTGGAACACAGCGATCTGTACACCAAGAACAGCTTCGCCTACGGCGGTCTGGTGGAACTGATCGTCAACGCCATGGTCAACGTCAATCCCGGCTTCATCAAGTGGGAAGGCGACGAAGAGTAATCTTCGACCAGGTGTCATCTTTGGGGGGAGCAGCGATGCTCCCCCTTTTTTTATGCCTGCAGAAAAGCGGGAGAACTGCGACGCATCCGTCTGCACCCGTGTTTTCCTGCGGGCGAGGGAGAGGCCCCCTTTTGTGGACAAAAGCTGCGTCCTCCCCCTCACACCCCTCCTCACCAAAAAAGTGTTTCCGGGCCTGTCCGCTGTCCGGCGATCGCCCTGTGACACCAGAAAAAACGTCCGGATGCTTACAAAAAAGATCCGTTTCATCCATCTGGTTGCGTCGTATACCAGACGGGCTCTGAAGGACTGCGAGGCGTTATCGGGGACGTTTGCCTGCTGCCTGTCCCTGGGCCATCCCCAAAATCGTCCGCCATTTCGTTTCGCGTCGTGGCGCTCACCAGGCTGACCCCAAAAATAAAAAAGGCCGCGGGAACTCTCCCGCAGCCTTGGTATCTGGTGATGGCCTCAGGCCATCTCAGGCTCATTCACGCCCGTAACGGTCGTCAAAACGCTCGATATCGTCTTCGCCCAGGTAATCACCGGTCTGGACTTCCACGATCTCCAGCGGCTGTGCCGAAGCGTTGCTCAGCCGATGCATGGTCTTCTGGGGGATGTAGACCGACTGGTCCACATGCAGGTGCATCTCTTCGTCCCCCACGCGCACCAGACCTTCCCCGGCGATGACGACCCAGTGCTCGGCCCGGTGCCGGTGACGCTGCAGGGAAAGCGCGGCTCCGGGATTGACCTGGATCCGCTTGACCTGGAAGCGCTCGCCCAAGGCCAGGGTCTCATACCAGCCCCAGGGGCGGTACACACGCAGATGCATCTCCTGCTCGTGCCGGTCCTGGGCGGCAAGACGGGCCACCAGGGTCTTGACCTCCTGGCTGCGGGCCCTGTCGGCCACCAGGACGGCGTCGCCGGTCTCCACCACCACAAGATCCTTCACGCCCAGCGTCGTCACCAGGCGGCTTCCGGCATGGATGTAGCATCCCCGGCTGTCCTGGGCCATCACATCGCCCACGCAGGCATTGCCTTCCGCATCCTGCGTGCTGTTTTCATAGATGGCTTCCCAGGATCCCAGGTCGCTCCAGCGGCACGGCAGCGGCACCATGGCCACATGCGCGCTTTTCTCCATCAGGGCATAGTCCACCGAATCAGAGGGGCAGTGGGCAAAAGATTCCCGATGCAGGCGGATGAAGTCATAATCGGCCCGGCGCAGGGCCCAGGCCTTGCGCACCGCGGCCATGATGGCCGGAGCCTGCGCTTCCAGCTCGGCCAGATACTGGGAGGCGCGAAACACGAACATGCCGCTGTTCCAGAAATAGCCGCCCTGCGCCAGCATGGCCTCGGCAGCCTCCTGCGCGGGCTTTTCCACGAAACGGCGGACCGCGAAACCGGAAGCCAGGGCATCGCCCTTTTCGATATAGCCGTAACCGGTCTCGGGACGGTCCGGCGTGACCCCGAAGGTGACCAGGGCCCCTTCGCGGGCACACTCCGCAGCCTGTGTGACGGCAGCGGCAAAAGCCGGCAGATCCTCCAGCACATGGTCCGAAGGCAGGACCAGCAGGACAGGATCACCGTCTTCCACGTCACAGGCGGCCGTCACGGCCAGCGCGGCAGCGGCGATGGCCGGTGCCGTATTGCGCGGTTCCGGTTCCAGCAGGATCCGGCCGTTCAGTCCCTGACGCTGCAGGGCTGCGGCGGCAAGAAAGCGCTGCTCTTCATTGCAGATGACCACGGGCGCGGCCAGTCCGGGCACGGCCGCAAGACGCTGCAGCGTGTCCTCGAACAGCGTATGGCCGCCCAGGTCCATGAATTGCTTGGGATACTTGCGACGGGACAGGGGCCACAGGCGTGTACCGGCGCCCCCGCACAAGATGACGGGACAGATCTTCATGTCGTTTGCTCGGTATATTTGGTAGCGTGGAGAAAAAAGCATCGCGGCAGAGAAAACGGCCGGAGGACTTTCCTCCGGCCGTATGGCGACGCTTACAGATAGTCGGGATTGGCAGCGGCCTTGCCGTTGGCCAGCATGATGCGCACATAATGCAGGCCGTGCTCGTCCACCGGGATGATGGGGAACTGCTTGCCGCAGCCGTCGCAGCGCACATTGCGCGGCTCCACCGGGTTGACCAGCGGTACATGGCGCAGGCAGTGGGGGCAGCGGTAGAAGAACAGCAGCTCCATGCCGTCAGGAGCCACAGGCTCCAAAGGTTTCTGGCTACCGGACATGGGCTTCCTCCACCAGCGGCGTCCCGGTCATGGCCTCGGGCTGGGCGATGCCCCACATGCGCAGCAGGGTCGGGGCCACATCGGCCAGCTTGCCGTCGTGCAGGCGCCATTCCTTGCCGGAGGCATCCAGCAGGATGCAGGGCACGGGATTGGTGGTATGGGCGGTCTGGGGCTTGCCCTCTCCGTCCTTCATGACTTCGCAGTTGCCGTGGTCGGCGATGAGCAGCATACGGCCCTTGCGGGCCTCCACGGCAGCCACCATGCGGCCCACGCATTCATCCACCACCGTGCAGGCTTCCACGGCGGCGGAGAGCACGCCCGTATGGCCCACCATATCGCCGTTGGCCAGGTTGCAGACCACCAGGTCGTACTGGCCGCTCTGCCAGGCTTCCACGAACTTGTCCGTGACCTCGCGGGCGCTCATGGCCGGTTTCTGGTCATAAGTCTGCACCTCGCGCGGCGAAGGCACGAGGATGCGGTCTTCCAGCGGCAGGGGTTCTTCCACACCGCCGTTGAAGAAATAGGTGACGTGCGCGTATTTTTCCGTTTCGGCCAGACGCAGCTGGTGCATGCCCTGCTGCGAAACGACTTCGCCAAGGCCCATGGTCACGGATTCCTTGGGGAAGGCCACCGGCAGGGGGAAGTGGGCGTCGTAGGCCGTCATGGAAGCCACGGCAGCCAGCTGCGGCACCCTGCCCCGCTCGAAACCGGTGAAGTCCGCGTCCACGAAGGCCTGGGAAAGCTCGCGCATGCGGTCGGCGCGGAAATTGTAGAAGAACAGGCCGTCGCCATCCTGCAGGGTGGAGGCATCCTCGCCTTCCAGCAGCACGGGCTTGATGAATTCGTCGCTGACGCCCTCGGCATAGGAATCTTCCACAGCCTGCACGGCATCCGTGGCCTTGCGGCCCTTGCCGTGGACCATGAGATCCCAGACCTCGGACACGCGCTCCCAGCGCTTGTCGCGGTCCATGGCATAGAAGCGCCCCGCCAGGCTGGCCACACGCACGTCCTTCATGGAGACGATCTGTTCCAGCAGGCTGCGCACATAGGAGGCGCCGCTCTGGGGCGGGGTATCGCGCCCGTCCATGAAGCAGTGGATGCGCACCGGCACACCGGCGGCGAAAGCCATGGCGCACAGGGCCACCAGATGGTTGATGTGGCTGTGCACACCGCCGTCGGAGAGCAGGCCCGCCAGATGCAGACGGCCGCCGCTGCGGCGTGTTTTTTCCAGCACGTCCTGCAGCACGGGGTTGTGGAACAGGGAGCCGTCCTCAAGGGCCACGTCGATGCGCGTCATGTCCTGATAGACGATGCGTCCCGCACCGATATTGAGGTGTCCCACCTCGGAGTTGCCCATATAGCCGGCAGGCAGGCCCACTTCGCGCCCGGAGGCGGCAAGGCGGCTGTGGGGGCAGCGCGCCATCAGGTCATCCAGATGGGGCGTGGCTGCCACCCAGGGGGCATTGCCTTCCCCTTTTTCCGTCAGGCCCCAGCCGTCAAGGATGAGCAACAGGGTGGGGGTCATGCACGAGGCTCCTTGTTGAGGGCAGCGGCAGCCGCGCCCCACAGGTTCTCCAGCTGATAAAGGTCACGCACGGACTGCTGGAAGATGTTGACCACGATGTCGTTGCAGTCCACCAGGATCCACTGGCCGGTGTTGTAGCCTTCCATGCGCAGGTATTCGTAGTTCTGTTCATGGCACAGGGCGGAGACGCCGTCCGCCAGGCTCTGGGCATGACGCACGGAGGTGGCGCTGACCACCAGCAGGGCGTCCGTGAAGGCACCCTGGCCGGCCAGGTCGATCTCGGCCACGTCGACAGCCTTGTGTTCCTCAAGCCACGCCTTGATGACGGCCATTTTTTCCGCCGTAGGCAGTTCCGAATATTTCTTGGGGGTAGAGATAAGGTTTTGCATGTCCCTCCCATACCTCAAAGCGTACCCGAGGGCAACAATCCCGCCCGGCCCGGGGATGGCCCGGCGCATTGTTCCTAGCATAAAAAAAGACATTGCATTGCAATATGTTATCCATGTTTTTCAAGCAGATATCTTGACCTTGGGGGACTTTTGCGTCATCCATAGACTACTCAGGATTTCAAGGAGAAACGCCGTGATTTTCAATATCGACAAGGAAACGCTGCCCCGCGAAGATATCGAAGCCCTGCAATTGCACCGTCTGCAGGACCTTTGCTCCCGTGTCTATGCCAATGTGCCTTTCTACCGCAAACGCTTCGACGAGAGCGGTATCAAGCCCGGCGACATCAAGAGCCTGGCCGATCTGAAGAACCTGCCCTTCACCGAAAAGCAGGACCTGCGCAATTACTATCCCTTCGGTCTTTTCGCCGTGCCGCGTGACAACATCGTCCGCCTGCACGCCTCCAGCGGCACCACCGGCAAGGCCGTGGTGGTGGGCTATACCGCCCGCGACCTGCACAACTGGGCCGAACTGGCCGGCCGCAGCCTGTCCGCCGCCGGCGTCAACCAGACGGACATCGTGCATGTGGCCTACGGCTACGGCCTGTTCACCGGCGGTCTGGGCGCCCACGGCGGTGCCGAGCGCATCGGTGCCACGGTGGTCCCGGCCTCGGGCGGCGCCACGCGTCGCCAGGCCTACCTGCTGCGCGACTTCGGCGCCACGGCCCTGTGCTGTACGCCCTCCTACGCCCTGCACCTGTGGGAAGCCGGCCAGGAAGTGGGCATCGACTTCCGTGACCTGCCCCTGCGTACCGGCGTGTTCGGTGCCGAGCCCTGGACCGAAGAGATGCGCCAGGACATCGAGCGGAAAATGGGCATCAACGCCCTGAACATCTACGGCCTTTCCGAAGTCATGGGCCCCGGCGTGGCCATGGAATGCCTGGAATCCAAGTGCGGCATGCACCTGTGGGAAGACCACTTCCTGCCCGAGATCATCGACCCCGTCACCGGCGAACAGCTTCCCGAGGGCGAAGTGGGCGAACTGGTCATCACCACGCTCACCAAGGAAGGCATCCCGCTGATCCGCTACCGCACCCGCGACCTGACCAGCCTGGATTACACCCCCTGCCGCTGCGGACGTACCCATGTGCGCCTGACCCGCATCCGGGGCCGCAGCGACGACATGCTCATCATCCGCGGCGTCAACGTGTTCCCGCAGCAGATCGAAGCCCTGCTCATGGAAAACCAGAACCTGAGCCCCAACTATCAGATCATCGTGGACCGCGTGAACAACCTGGATACCCTGGAAGTCCAGGTGGAGATGAACGAGACCCTCTTTGCCGACGAGATCCGCAAGCTGCAGAGCCTGGAAAGCTCCATCCAGAAGAGCATCAAGGAATTCCTGGGCGTCACCACCAAGGTGCGCCTCATGGAACCGCATTCCATCCAGCGCTCCGAGGGCAAGGCCAAGCGTATCATCGACAAGCGGCCCACAGAATAAAGATAATAAAAGCAGCATGTTGGGAAATAAATTTTTTATTTTTCGACAAAATGAAAAAAGCTGCTTGACAGAAAGGGGGTCTCTAGCGTAGAACCCTCTTTCGTTGAGCGGGAGTAACTCAGTGGTAGAGTGCAACCTTGCCAA
>ULNP01013260.1_pt1 | contig 13203 bp, 2 predicted proteins | sample 1951941 | NCBI WGS metagenome assembly ULNP01 (sample SAMEA4835579, study PRJEB28245) | human gut metagenome | biome: gut microbiome; material: fecal sample | place: Denmark | collected 2008
TATTAACGTTATAAATATGCAAATCGAGCCGTAAGCACCCTTGCTTACGGCTCAGTTTGTTCTTATAGTAAAAACGCATCTGATACACAAAAAAGAACACCGGTCGCCCGGTGTTCTCTTTTTTTACTGTCAGCTTATTTGGCTGTCTTCACATTTGCATAAGTATAAGTGCTTGTATTTGCACCCTTATAAGACGCAATCCTTACCTTATACACGCTTCCGGCCCTGAGTCCGCCAATAGTGACAGTAGCATTCGTACTGCCCTTTAACGTCTTTTTGACCCACTTGCCGCCTTTGTAAATTTCAACCTTATATCCGTCTGCACTGGCGTTTTTACCCCACTTAACGGTTATCGAGTTTCTTTTTGCCGATACAACCTTGATATTGGTTACCGGTGAAAGCACTGCAGTAACCGTAGTATAGCTGTAATCGCCGTACAGATTGTCCTTATACGCTCTTACCCTTACTTTATATGTGATGTAAGGTGTAAGTCCGCCAAGCACAGCCTTTGCTGTCTTATTATCGGTTATGGTCTTTTTGACCCACTTACCGCCGATATAATATTCTACGTTATATCCGTCAGCGTTCGCATCCGCATTCCATATAACTACTGCCTTTGAGTCAACTGCGCTCTTTACCTTAAGACCGCTGACCTTTGTCGGAGCGGTAGTGATATAAATATCGTCGAATGCACTCTCAAGCTCACCCTTATAAGCCTTTATTCTGACCTTGTAGGTTTTGTAGCCCTTAAGCGAGCCTATTGTAACGGTAGTTTTTTTATTGCCGGTCAGCGTCTTTTCATTCCACTTACCGTCTGCATAGTACTGAACGGTATAACCGTCCGCACTTTCGTTCTTATCCCATTTAAGCGTAAACGAAGAAGATGTGACTGTCTGCGTAATACCAGTAACTTTTGACGGGAGCGTATCGATATAGCCGTATGTATACGAGCTGTAAAGGTCACCCTTATATGCGCTTACCCTTACTTTATATCGTGTTCCTGCACAAAGTCCGTCTATAACCGCCGATATATTATTGTTGCCGGTAACAGTCTTTGCAGACCACTGATTATTAATGTACCACTCTACCTTGTAGCCGTCCGCTCTGGCGTTTCTGCTCCAGCTTATTCTTACCGTTTCATCGGTAGCCTTCACCGTATTTATATTCCATACGGGAGAAGGAACAGTATCAACATAGAAACATCTGAATTTGGCGGTGAATCTTCCTGCATAAGCCGCTATCCTTACCTTATATTTAAGGCCTGCAGAAAGACCGCTCAGCTTTGCCGCTACTCTGTCGCCGTCCGTGCTGAAGCCTATCTGCTTCCACTGATTGCCGACATAGCATTCGATATAATATCCGTCAACGCCGCTTATATTCTTCCAGCTTATATCGACTTCATTGTATGTTGTCTTTTCAACCGCTATTTCTTCCACATCTGGAATAGGCTTTACGGGAACACGGTTTCCGATATATGAATCCTTACATCTTGTGCATTCAAATACGCTGTAGCCTTCGTTGCGATAGTCAGGCTCAACTACTTTGATTACAACATAGTCGTGACCGAGAGGTTCGCCATACTCCGCACCGCATATTTCACACTTTGCCTTTTCGGTGCAGGTAGCCTCTCCTCCGGAATGCTCACATTCGGTTATCGTAGCCGTTACAACGTCCGACTTCATCGAAACTCCCGCCGTTGCAGCATTGCTGTAGGTAAGACGGCAGTAGTACCTGCCCGTTGTGAGATTTTCGAGCGACAGCTTTCTGTCTGTAGCGCCCTCTATCACTGTTTCGTAGCCGTTTTCATCAATGGCGATCCACTGATAAGCAACTTTTGCGTCAACCTCGTTTGAATACCACGGCTCTGCATTTATTTGAAGTGACGGTATACCGTCGGGATAATAACCGTTGGTGTAATATACAGTATCAATCGGCTTGATTATCTGCATCGGACACAACCGTACCGTAAGTCCGTTTGTCGATGATGCCGTTGCCTTATTAAGACTGTATATATCTATCCACTCTTTTGTTTCTCTGTCCTGTACCCAGAAGCCGTGATCGATATAATCGGCTATCACCTTATCACTGACCGTAGTTACGATTTCGGCAAACCCACCTGACGAAATGGATACATTACCGCCGTTTATAGTAAGGCAATTTATATTGTTTGCGGCCATTGTAACATTTCCGCCGTTTATGGTCACATTGCTGCCTGTTGCAAGCCCGTCAAATGTGACATCACCGCCCTGCACTATGAATGCGTCTTGATTCTCAAACGCTGTCACCGCACAACGTCCCGTAACCGTCAGCTTTGCCTTGCCGTTTATGATGATCGGACGTGAGAACGCTGTACGAACTGCGTACTTGAGCGTGAAGTTACCTTCGGTTATGATTAACTGACCGCCGTATCCGTTCTTGTTATAAAGCGGATATAAGGTACAGCCCTCGTTTTCGCTCTTCTGAGCGTCTTTCGCAGCCTCGTCAAGATCGTTATAATACTTGACATCGTCGCCCTTTGTTATCTTTGCATTGAACTTGCTCTCGCATATCTCGCAATATGTCGGCTCGGTAATATTACCTGCGGTTTCCTTGTCCGCTGTAGGATCGACCACCTGAGAATGATCACAGTCAACAAGGTCTATGCTTACAGTGTTCGACTTTATTTCATAGCCGTCACCGGTAGTAACTACGAAGTATATCTTGGCAGCATCGCTGTCGCCTGCCTTATCAATTATTTCGTCTGCCGACAATTTAGCGTCCTTTACAAGTGCGCTTAAGCTGCTATAAATTATATCTCCGCTTACATAGGAGTTTATACCGTATCTCTTACTTACATACGAGTCGTTCAGGTTCGAGCCGTTAGCAAGAGACAGGTTGAACTTCAGCGTGGGATTTGCGTTGCTGTTGCGATACAGCTTGTTCATTTCTGTGCTAAGCGTTGCGCTCTTTATCGGTGCTTCTTCTACATTCACCGGTTTATTGTCGTTATTCACACTGCTATAAACGCTCTCTGCACGTTCTGCAATTGAAAGCCATGCACCGCCGTCCTTTTTATATGCATAACCGTCAGCCAGAACAGATTCAAGACTGCCGTTTGCTATCTCGATGTTGTAGAATTTACCGCCGCTGATTTTTGCTTTAGCGTTACCTATAATGGTCAGAGCGTCTATAACGCCGCCGCCTATTGCTGCGTCACCGTCTTTATAAATCATCACCGTGGCGATTTCACCGCCGTTGACGGCTAATTTTGCGTTTTCGTTAACGATAATAGGCACCATCATTTTGCCATCGCCGCCTACGGTAAACATACCGCCGTCGGATACTTCTACAGGTGCGTTGAAAGCAAAAGTGCCACCCAGTTTTTTACCGTTCAGTGCAAGCGTTACATTGCCGGTAATGGTAACGCCCTGTGTAAGTTCGCTGTTTGTAATATCCTTATACAGCGTTACAGTAGCCGTACCTGCCTCGTTAGCCTTGTCAAAAGCGTCATAAATATCGCTGAACAGATCTGTCATTTCGCCGCCGTCAGCCGTATAGCTTACAGTTGCGGCGATTTCCTCATTGCAGTAAGGACAAAGGTTTCCGTCAAGCGCATAACTGTCGTTTTCGTCTTTATGGTCGCACTTTATAACATTAAGATAATTGGCTTTGGTCATGCTCTGAATTTCAGCATATTTGAAACCTGAACCGACAATCGCATTTAAGCCTATAACTCTGCTTCCGCTCGCAATTGCCCTGCCTAAAGTATAATTGCTTTCATTTTCGCAAGTGAAGATGTTGAACGTACCGCTTACTATAGAGACATTATATCCGCTTCCACCGGTCGTGTCTACATTCATGCTTAATAAATCGACATTAACATCATTGAAGACCGTGTCTCCGCCATTTATTGTTATTGCGCCGATATTAGCACCATCGACAGTAACCTTTCCGGAATTTACAACTAAAGAATTCAACCTGGCTTTGCTGTCAATTAAAACATTGGCATTCTCGCCCGACACCTGTACACGTGCCCATGGATTTGAGGTTGCTTGCGATGTCGTGAACGTTATATCTCCACCCTTGACATTAAATGTAAATAGTCCGCTACCGTCATCTTTATTGAAATCAACGGTAAATCTACCCTTGCTTATGTCAAACGTTTCATTATTGTTAACCAAACTGTAGTTTAACAGCTTTAATGTACAGCCTTCGCTTTCCTCGGCAGTGCCGATAGCGTCATTCCAGTTTTCGTAATACGATAACGTGCCGTCAGACAGCTCTACCGAAGCCGGTAGTGCTCTGTTGCATATACCGCACACACAACCGTTATCGTCACATTTTACGCTTTCGCCGGGGTGCCGGCAGGTAGCTACTGTAAGCGTTACCACATTCGACTTATAATCATATCCGTCATAGGTAAATATGCAGTAATATTGGATTTCTCCGTCTTCTGCCACCACTTTATCAACTTGATCGCCAAGTAAATAACAGTAACCGTTTAATAATTCTGTTTTTTCGCTTATTACCGTTCCGTCAATTAAGCATCCGGTAATATAGAGTGTTTCATTTCCCGAATATGTCACATCGGCCGCGAAAGTTGAAGCCTTTTTACCGTTACGGTATATTATCGGTGACTCGTTCTCAGCGGAAATTGTTGCGCTCTTTATCGGCGCTGTCCTTACTTCTACATTAGCTATATCCTGCTTTTCACGCTCTGCAATAGTAGACCAGATGCCGGAATCGATAAAACTCCAATAGGCATAGCCGTCCGCAAGAAGCTGTCCTACGTTTCTGCCTTCGCCTGAAACCTGTAAGCTGTAGAATTGACCGCCTTTAATTACAGCGTTACCGCCGTCTTTAATTATGAAGTCAGAGAGAGTACCACCGTTGATTTCCGCATCGCTGCCGTTGCAAACGGCAACACGTTTTATTAAGCCACTGCCGTTAACGGTCAGCTTACCGCTCGTTACTTCTATGGAATACCATACATCAGTACCGGGTTGTGAGAGCCTTTTACCGTTAAGTTCAAGCGTAACATTGCCTGTAACAGCTATCGTATCTGTAATATCGTCCGTGATGTTCTTCTGCAGCGTTACAGTAGCCGTACCTATCTCATTAGCCTTGTCAAAAGCGTCATAAATATCGCTGAACAGATCCGTCTCTTCGCCGCCGTTTGCCGTATAGCTTACAGTTGCAACGATTTCCTCATTGCAGTAAGGACAGGGATTACCATCAAGCACATAACTGCCGTTTCCGTCCTTATGGCTGCACTTTTCAACAAAAATTCTATCGGTTTTGGTCATGGTCTGAATAGCTTCGTATGTGTAAATAGTAAAGCCATTTATATTATTGCCGAAAACTACGCTTCCACTCGCAATTGCCATACCTAAGCCTGTTTTGCAAGTGGTGCTGCCGAACTCGCCGGTTACGATAGAGATGCTACCGGACCCGTTGATATTCACGCTTAAAGAATCGGCTGTAACATAATTGATGACCGTGTCTCCGCCGTTAGCTTTCAGTGCATCAATATTTGCACCGTTTACAACAGTCTTTCCGCCATTTATTGACAGTTCTTTAATATAACTCTCGGCACTGTTTACTGCAAGCGTACCGCTTAATGTTCTTACTCTTCCCAGCTTGATTTTACCGTCAATTGTAACCTTAGCGTCTGCTCCGTTTACATTGATTGTGCTTAGCAGATTTTCTGCATCGGCTTGTTTTACCGAAGAAGTGAAAGTCACGTCTCCGCCTTTGACATCGGAATTATAGTATACCTCTTTACCGTTAAAGTCAACAGTAAACTTGCCGCCCGTCACGGTAATGGACGTATTAGAAGTAGATACTCCTTCAGAAATCAGCTTTACAGTGCTGCCCTCGTTCTCCTGTGCCAGCTTTATGGCACTCTCTATATCCGCATAGCCTAACGGCTCACCGTCAGCCTTTATTACCTGAGCTCCTATCAATAAATCACATATACCGCAGAATACCCCTCCGTCGTTGTTTTTCTCGGTAAAGCTATCCTCCGGGTGCGAGCAAGTTGCAAGTGTAAGCTTAAGCACATTCGACTTATATTCGTATCCGTCACACTTCAGTACAGTGTAATATTCAACCTCACCGTCTTCCGTTATAATATCACCGATTTCATAACCGAATACCGTATACCAGTTATCAGAAAACTCAGAATCTTTACTGTGATTATTGCCGTTTACATAGTCCGAATAGGTTATCTGCTTTGAAGTGTCCGCCAATTCGTATGTAATATTGACGTCTAAATTTTTCGCTCCGTTACGGTATACAACAGGCGTTCCTCCGCCGTACCACGCAATACTTGCGCTCTTTATGGGTGCTCCTTCTACGGATAACGCTCCTTTAGAACCGCCCAAATAGCTATCTTTTTCACGCTCATCAATCGAAAGCCAAGTGCCGTCAGCATTTTTATACGCATAACCGTCTGCCAGTACAGATTCAAGATTGCCGTTAAATATCTCGATGTCGTTGAATTTACCGCCGCTGAGTTTTACGTTACCGCGAACGGACAGACCTTGTATAGTGCCGCCGCCTATTTCTGCGTTGCCTCCTTTTTTAACTGACACAGAATTGAAGTATCCACCGCCGTTAATGACTAATTTTGAGTTTTCATTAACGTAAATAGGTGTATCCATATCGCCATCGCCGTTTACAGTAAGCGTGCCACCGTCAGATACCGATATACGCGCTATGCCATAACGACCACCCAGTGTTTTACCGTTCAGTTCAAGCGTTACATTGCCCATAACGGTAATCTCCTGTGTACGTTCGCTGTCTGTAATATCCTTATACAGCGTTACTGTAGCCGTACCTATCTCATTAGCCTTGTCAAAAGCGTCGCATATATTGCTGAACAGCTCTGTCTTTGCACTTCCGTCAACCGTATAGCTTACGCTTGTGGCAAACTCAGAGTTACAGTATTTGCATATACCGCCCTCATTAAAGGCATAACTGCCGTCCTCATTCTTATGCTCGCACTTGGTAAACAGATAATAGCTTACAGTATTGTTTTCGGAGTCAAAATTATTTTTTTCGGCTATATCGCTGTATAATAAAGCCTTTGCTGTTTTCTCAGCAGTCGGATCTGTCGGATTGTCGTAGCTTATCACACGCACACCGCTTGCGATTACGTCCTTTAATTTAAACTGTCCGAGATTGATATTGCTGTAAGTACCTCCGCCTATAGTAAGCTTTGCGTCAGTTGCGTCTTCGCTTACAAATAAATTATCAGCACCCGCAGTATTGTCAACATTGACGCCTTCGCTGACAGTTACGGTACCGCCTGATATAGCAATACTATCAAATCCGGCGCTTGAGCCCTCAGGTAATGTAAGAGATCCGCTCTTCACATTAACCTTGCACCTGATGAACATATAACCTTCAGCAATAACATCTGCACCGTCAATAGTTATTGTCTGGTTGTAATCATAGATAGTACCATAATTACTTGTGGTAATAGTAAACTGACCGTTTGACAGCGTAACCCCACTATTGATCTTACCGCTTGTTACAAGAGTGAAAACACAGCCCTTGTTTTCAGCCTTATCGGCATATAATAAGCCTTCCTCAATGCTGTCAAAATATTCGTTAGTAGTACCGTCGGCTAATGTCACCTTTGCATAAAGCACAGCACCGCACGCACACTTTGTATTTGTTTCGGTGTATGTATGAGTATGCTTTACAACTGTGACATTTGTAAGTCTTCCGCCGATTGTCTTCGCACTGCCGTCAACTATACTTTCGGGGAGATGTGTGACACTGTTTAAGGTCGCAAATGCATAGCCCTTTGCAAGCAGAGTGTTTACAGGCGTGCTGTTGCTTTCCTCGCCGCAGATGGTGTTGTACCTTCCGCCGTATAAAGCTACACCGCTTGCGTGTGCAATATAAACATTCTCAAATATGCCGCCGTATATTTCGACACACTTAGCACTGTTAATGACTAAATTGAGTACATCTGCGGCTGAACTGCCGCCGTCTGCAGTACCGTTTATAAGCGTACCGCCGTTTACACTAAAAGGTGCGTCTATGCATCCGTAGTAGGTGCTTTTCCTGCTGTCCTTAAGGTACAGCACACCACCGTTATTTACACTTATATCCGCCTCTCCGCCGAGTGAATATCCGTTCACATCGACAGTAACCGTTGCATTGGTGATTGTTGCGGACGTCGAAAGCGAGCAATCCTTATACAATGTCAGTGTACAGCCGCTGTTTTCCTCCGATAATGCCGCAGTAAAAGCGTCGTCTATATTATCGAAATACTTCGCTGTTCCCACGCCCGAAATGCCCGCAGTAAGCTGATATTTGCAGGTAGAGCATACACCCGTTTTGCTGTCAACATCCGTATGACCGCACCGCTTACCGCAAATCGTACACTTGCCCGTTGTGCTGTCGTAACTGTGACCTTCATGTGGTATTACAATAACAGGTGTTGCAAAACCGTCTTTCAACAGTGTTTTTGAGCCGTCTATCGGCTCAGGATTGGGAGACTTCATAAACATACGGTTCTCAGCCAACAAAGTCAGTATTTCTGCGTTTGCTCTGTCCCCGCCGCCGTTATAGCATATTGTTTTGAAAGCTCCGCCGTGAAGAATTACGTCACTGCTTGCATCGTTTATATTGAGTGTTATAGAAAATGTACTATAGCAGTCAAATGTACCTGCACCTACCGACACAGTTCCCATAGCGCCGCATTTTTCGTCAAATGTCAGCTTACCGCCGGCCGCTACATTGAAATCGCCATAAATACGATTATTTTTTCCCGATCCCGTAACGGTTATATCTCCCGAAACAGTTAACGTACCTACATTGGCTTTCTCAGCGATCCACAGCGTGAACTTACCGCTGAGTGTTGTATAGCTGCCTGTATAATTCTTGTATACTCTTAATGTACAGCCTGTGTTTGCGTCACTGTCAGCCGCTTCAAAAGCCGCTCCCATCTCATTTTCTTCATAAACAGAAGCTACAGCCCCGTCCTTTACGATAACAGCCGCATACTGATATTCACACTCGTTACACTTGCCCGTGTCAATGTCAACATCACTGTGAGGGCAAACATATCCACAGCCGCACTTGCCGTCAACATAGGTATGGCTGTGGTCTTTGACCGTCAGCGTTTCACTGCTTGATATTTCCTTAACGCTTGCGTTGAAAAGAGTTCCGTCAGCCTTGAAGAAAGCCTTACCCTCTCCGAGCATATCATATAATGTCTTGCTGTCCCTTGCATAAAGTCCGGCAGGATATGTACCGTCTTTCAGTATAACCGTACTCGAATCATATACATAGATCGAAGTGTCTAAAACTACATCGCCGTCTATTATAAGCGTACCGCCGGCGTATGAAGCGTCGTTTGTCGGATATACATTACAACCGAGCATAACCGGATTGCCGCTGTTTTTGATTGTGAGCTTTCCGTTTTTGCAAGGAGTAATACTCCGGATATTTAATCTGCGTCCGTTTAAGTCAATTGTAAGTTCTCCGTATAAGTCATACTGAGCTTTTGAATTATCATAATCCTTAAACAGCTTTATCGTACCGCTTCCGTTGTATTCATTCAGTAAAGAGTCAAGCTCATCGGTATCTACATACTTTAAGCTTCCGTTCTTGTCTGTATAGAGTGCGACAGATACAACCGCACCGCAGATTGAACAGATGCCGGTGTCCGTGTTTATATCACCGCCATGCTCGCAGGGCTTTCCGCACTCCTTGCACTTGCCTGTTCCACTGCCGTATTTGTGGTCAGCGTCAGTATGCTCAACAACAGTAAGCGCAACGGAATAACCCATACTTCCATATTCTTTATAAAGATCAAGATAATTGCCGTTATCGTCACGTTGCAGTGCCTGCCGGGTAACATCAAGAAGATCACCTAATTTCAGAGCGCCGGAATTGTTTTGGCTATGATATGACAGCCCACCTAACTTCATTCCCGTAGCAAGCTTTACAGATGTCGTTGTAGTTCCGTCATCAGCCACTGATGCTATCACAGTCAACTGCTCTGTAGTTACTTTTGCGCCATCGTTTACAGCGAGCCCTGCACCTGCCTCAACAAAAATTGTATTAAATCCTGCATTTGCAGCGCTGTCAATTACGAAAGATCCGCCTTTGCAAACATACACCTGCGTAACATAACTGCCCTCTGTGCCGGTTAATGTAAGCGTGACGTCTTTGTTGACCTCAAGCTTGATATTGTTCAGCTTGTGACCGTTAAGGTCGATCATAACATTGTGATTTACATCTATAGTATCTAAAGTTGCAGTTGCCGATGCATCGCCGATATCCTGATAGATCTTAACATAGTTTCCGGTATCGGCAGTAATGCTGTTAAGGCAGTCTGCGAGCGTGTCATAGCCTGTCGGCGCACTGCCGTCTGCGCTGATTGTAGCAACAAACTGATGCTCACACTTGTTACACTTACCCGTGCCAATGTCAATATCGCTGTGATCACATAACGCTCCGCAGTTTGTGCATTTACCGTCGGAATAACCGTTTTCATGTGCACATTCTTTATATGTAAATGTAAATTTTTCTGTAACAGTTTCTGTGCTGTCACCGTCTGAATAGGTTATATCGCAATACAGAACATAATTTCCGGCAGGAATATTATCCGCAAGCTTGAATTCGCCGTTGCTTCCGGATACTGCCGCACCGAGCTCATCTGCACTGTATGCACTGTTCGTACTGTACCAGTTATAGCTTATGCTTTCACTGTCAACCGTATAGGTGCTTACAAGCTTGTAATTGTCCTTCTCTTCCTGCGAAGTGTTTGTATAGAAAACCGTTCTGTTTGTGTTGTCACCCTGTGTAACCTTGTTGAAACGGTTTGCATTCGACTTTACCTGAACGGTATTGGATACAATATCTCCGCACTTTATTGTAAGAGTATTATCAGTGTCGTATGTAACCGAAAACTCGGTATCGCAGACCATGCACACCCAGCCGTAATCGGTCTTGATTATGCTTGCTGATAAATCGGGTTCATCGCCGCCGAAATAGCCTCTTGCGTCTGCAAACTCTTCATCGCTCATATTCTTCAGAGTAATATCAAAGTAAACCGTACCCTTGAGCTTGGTATCAGTCATGCCTTCAATTATTTCATACTCTTCCGTCTTGAATATTCCTGTCTGCTTTCCGAGTATTATACGGGGAGAAGTATCAGGCTTTATAACTACCGTCTTAGCGTCTGCTCCGCCAATCTCATAATAGCCGCTGTTATACTTGACCTCGCCTGTCACAGCACTTTCCGAAGCCTTGGACTCGGTCGAGCCCTTTATTACAAATTCATTCTCGTCTATTGCCGGTAAAGTTTGACCGATAGCGTATGAACCGCCCGTAGTATATACCGAGCCTGTACCGCTCATTATAAGGTTTACTTTGTAAATGCCATACTTAGCACCGTAAGCAGTGACCTTACCGCCGCTTATTTTGGCATCCATTCCGTCGCCGTTGTTTCCGCTGTAGTATATTCCGACTCTTGCTGCATTGCCTTCAGGCACAGTAATACTGCCGTTTTCGCTGACGGAAATTTTGTCGAAATTACTAGTAAGCAATATTGCACTGTTTAACGTAGATTCATTAGCACAACCTACTGCAGTAAGACTGCCGTTGCCGTCAACAGTAATGCCGCCGCTGACATTGACAGCCACACCCTCAAAAGATGCAGTTGTCGCATTTGCGTTCAGCACACCGTCATTATGTATTTCAAGCGAATTTGTCTTTACAGTACCTGTTGCGTTTACTGTACCGCCGTTCAGGATTATTGATCCGCCGAGAGAGCGTGCCATACTGTCTGTAGAGCGGTTCTCTGCGTTCAGTACACCGTCGCCGCTGATCGTCATTGTACCGTCACAGTTAACATCATTCGTATTTACGGCACTGAGAACGTATGTATCGCTGTCGCCGGTGTTCGTCTGTACGATAGTATTGTTACCGTTCAGCACTATCTCCGTACCGTCGGGGACTGTTACGACGCTCATATCGCTGGTTGTCGCCTGAATGTTCACTCCGTCAAGCGTCAGCTTCTTTGTGTCATAATCCCAGCTCCAGCCGACACCGTTTTCGTCCGCCTTCTTTTCTCTGAAATCAAGCGGTGTCGTGATGACATTGCTCTCGCCGTCATGCGTATGTGCCTCGCCCTCAGCAAATGCCGATAACGGTACAGCCGTCAGCGTCATTGCCGCAGACAGCACCGCACTTATGAGCCGTACAAATTTTTTCTTCATGTTTTTCCTCCTGTAGATTTACCCGTGCTTACGCCATGCACCTGCACTTATGCAGTGCCTCCTTCAGCTTTTCAAGCGGTATCGGCTTCTTGTGGAAATAGGTACAGCCAAGCCTGTATGACTGCGCCCCGAATCCCTCATCGTCCGACAGCCATATTACAGGCGTATCCCTGTCGGCATTCTTTGCCGCAATAACGCCATCCATACCGTCCGCTCCGTCGGCAAGCACGATTATAAGGTCAGCCGTCTTACACTCCTTCGCAAAGCTCTCATACCTCTGACATACCCTGTAGGCAATTCTTCGATATGCCGCCGTTGCGATCTGTGTTATTTTCGCTTTCAGTATCTCCGCCTCGTTTGCGGTATCGTAAACGCAGATGAGCATACTTCTCCCCTTATAATTTTATAATTATATCATAACTCATTCGCTTTTAATTTTCAACTTTTTGGCACGAACGGTTGTTATAACGGCACGAACGGTCATAAATGCGGCACATAATACAAAAAACCGGCGCCCTACAGACACCGTTCAAGTGAAATATATTGCCAGGCACTGCCTAAAACATTTTCCGCAACGACAAGGAATTAATATTTTCGTGACCTTATCTGTACAACAGCACTGACACCAACCCTCAAAACCCGCACTATCCCTCGCCTTGCACCACATTCTTACCCCCCTTGCCAAAGGTGAGCTTCTGTTGCTGAGCTTCGCTCAGCCAACTATTGAGGATTCTTCGCACCAACACCGCCGAAAACACTTTGCGTACTGACAAGGCGTTAATAATTTCGTGAGTGTATCTGTGCAACTGCACTGACATTTACCTTTCAAAAAAACGCCACTAACCTGAGATATATGTACTAATATGCTGACGTGTAGCATTAAGCGTCCCTGCATTAACAGGATATACAATGTTCCGGTGGTTATTCGAGTTTATCCAACACCCCGACGGGGTGGGGGTGTGAGTAAGGAAAGAGG
>ULNP01061809.1_pt1 | contig 13162 bp, 9 predicted proteins | sample 1951941 | NCBI WGS metagenome assembly ULNP01 (sample SAMEA4835579, study PRJEB28245) | human gut metagenome | biome: gut microbiome; material: fecal sample | place: Denmark | collected 2008
AAAAAAGTTCTTGACAAACAAAATTAAATAGTTTATAAAGAACACATAAGAACGAAAGTTCTTGTTATAAAAGAAAAAATGGAGACCTTGCTCCTTGATAAACTTTAAATAATCTAAATCACCAAGGGATAACCTGACGACCATATAGTGTAACAGCGGATATGGAGAACGGTTTGAGAGAGATAGCAAAAACCTCTCAATTTATATAAATTGTTAATATCTGAAAAGATGAGAACTTTGTTGTATAACGATGGCAGTATCGGAGACTGGAAAAATGCTTCGGATTAACAATTTATATAAATTATTCAATTAAAAGAAAAATATTAAATATATCCGTGAAATACCTCCTTTTTATGTTTCCGAAAATTAAAAACATTGATTGAATAATTTAAATTATGTCTCGACTCTTGAAAGATAGAATATCGGGGCGACAATTTGAAATATAATTGTCCGTTATGGGTGATGTTGGAAAGGTTAGCGAGTCCCGAATCATACGAAAATGATAAAATAAGAAAACCTTTCAATATTTAATGGGCAGGCTGCGAAGTTGGAGAGTCGCCTTTGACTGTAAATCAAATCCCTTCGGGGTGAGTGTGTTCGAATCACACCCTGCCCACCATTTAAAATATATTATTTAATTAGTTAATTTGATGAAATATATATTTAGTTAATATATAAAATAATCTATGAAAGAAGTGAAAATTCTTTCATATTATTTAACTAATAAACTTTAACTAATTAAATAATATATTGGACATATAGCTCAGTCCAGTAGAGCACCAGACTGAAAATCTGGGTGTCGGTGGAGCGAAGCCACCTGTGTCCACCAATTTTAAAAATATGGAACTCATAAAAGTAATATTATTAGTATGCTATTAGCGATATAGACGAAAGTGAAAATAATATGAAATGAACGGAGTTTAAATTCCATAGACTATATTCGAAAAGATAGGTATAGTCATTTATAAATGGGCCAGTAGTTCAGCTGGGAGAACGCCTGCTTTGCACGCAGGATGTCGTGGGTTCAAGTCCCACCTGTGTCCACCAATTTTATTCCTCGTTAGCTCAATGGTTAGAGCAATCGGCTGTTAACCGATAGGTTTGGGGTTCGAGTCCCTAACGGGGAGCCATTTTTTAATAAAAGTTTTGTATAAAAACTAGTGAGTAATACAAAAAGTTTAACCCAACTGTACTTCAACAGGGTTCTTACAGAAGAAATAATCTGTCGTAGGATAGAAAATGTCTATGTTATGGAAGTGTACACCAAAGTTTTGGCGTTTGAGTGGTAGTTACCAAATAAAACTATAAACTACCATATTTACAGTTTTTAGCTTAACATTATGTTAAGTATTACAGAAAAAGTCTTTTGGGTCTCTACCAAAAGCGTTGAACTGGACGGCTATGGGCAGATGGTTCTTATGTAGAATACGATAAATTCTACAATTTTATATCGGGTAGTCGCCTAATCTGGTATGGCACTTGCTTTGGGAGCAAGAAAAATTGGCGGTTCAAATCCGTCCTACCCGACCATATATTTAATAAATACTTGTATAAATAACAAGTTAAGGATTATTAAGTCGTGATTAATAGATTTGAAAAGATAGAAAATGAAAAATTTATAGAAATATTTAATACTTCTGAAAGTAAAGGTGAAATTTGTCGTAAATTAAATATGCATAATAATGGTAAATCTATGAAATATATTAATGCAATGATTAAAGAACTTGGTTTGAATATAAATATTTTTAAAGAAAATCATTTCAATAAATATCATATAAAAAAGATTTGCCCTGTATGTGGTAAAGAATTTATTACAACAACAACGGAAAAAGGTAAGAATAAGGTATGTTGCTCATATTCGTGTGCTAATACTTATTTTCGTAGTGGTGAAAATAATGGAATGTATAAAAATTCTAATCTTTCAGGAAGAAATTCTTATTCAACTATTTGTTTTAGACATCATCCTCATAAGTGTTGTATATGTGGCGAAGAAAATATAGTTGCTGTTCATCATTATGATGGTAATCATAATAATAATGATATAAGTAATTTAATTCCTTTATGTCCAACACATCATTGTTATATACATTCACGATTCAAAAATAAAATACAAGATAAAGTTGATGAATATAGAAATAATTTTATAAAATCAAATAGTTAATAATTTTTCTAAATGGTGCTGAATTACCACAAGTACTTATTTCAGTTAAATGTAGTTGCAAAAAATATGGTCGCTCCATAGGAACTCAAGCCATTTAAACCTTGGGTTAATGCATACCAATAGTCCAAAGCATTCGAAGTCAGCCGCTTCGTAAAATAGGAGTATAGTTTTTTGAATATTTTGACTAGACTATAAATATTCTCCATCTATGGAAAAAATAGTCGTGGATATTGACTAACCCGAAGTATTACGAGAAGATACTTCAAATTTTAATGGTTCGGTGACAGAACGATTAATGTACTCGCCTGCAAAGCGATGTTTAGTGGGTTTGACTCCCACCCGAATCTCCAATTTATTTTTTAAGAATGGTGAGAAATTGATTTACATAGACTGGAAATCCGTGTGTAGAAAGTTCGATTCTTTCCCCATCGACCATTTAACGGTGGGTAGCTCATTGGTAGAGCAACGTTAAATGATAATCAATTGTTATGTTCCTTCTTAATTTTTTATAAAAAAGTTCTTGACATTAAAAAATTATGTGTTATATTACCATTATCAAATGATGATAACATTTTTTAATGAAAGAAAAATAAAATGGCAAATACAAATTCAAATTTAGAATTAGGTAAAATTGAAAACAAATGTGGATTTCATATTCATATGGTTCTTTTTGGTGTTAAAAGTGATATTATTCGTTATGATATTACTCTTGAAGAAGCTAAAGATTTAATTAATAAAGCTAAAAAAGAATGCGAAAGAGCAGGAATGGAATTCCAATTAATTGAATTTGAGGAAGTCAAAGTTTCCGTAAAGAAACTTAAATTTTAAAAGTTTTGGTAGTTGGAAGTTAAGCTATTAGGGCAGGAGCAACTTAACTTCCATCTATTGATACGAATCCTGATTTATTAATTACCTTCACGTGGTTCAGGATGTAAGTAAGAATTGCAGTTTATAACATAAGACAATTTCTGAAACTAAAAATTAATTTTTAAAATGATTTAATTGAATTATAGTAAATTAAATAAGTTGATTAAATACGTGAGCAATATAGAATCAACAATTGGTATAAAAGCAGATTATAACCGAACTACTTAGGCTTACGGTAGACGTAGGGTATAACCACGATTAGGGCAATTTATTTTGAATCTTCATTATGAGTCCTCAACAAATATAATCGTTTTTAAAAAATTCTGCATATTTAAATTTTTAAAATTATCTTTATGATGTCTTTCGTTCCTTTCATTGTTGTTACATAAAGATAATTTTGGAGAGATTAATCTCTCCACTTATAGAAACATTAAAGATGTCAGTTCGAATCTGACCTGCCTGAATAAAAACTTTTAATATTAAATTGATATTAAAAGTCGGGTGGTAGTAATAACGGTAGAATAGTAATGTTGCTATAAATGGAGAATTTTTATGGGTGTATAAGTCAACGGTTAGACTAACAGCCTTTTAAGCTGTAGATGAGGGTTCGATTCCCTCTGCACCTACCAATTTATATTATTGTAGTTAAATACTTTAATGTATCGTCTAATGGCAAGACACCCTCTGTTCGTGTTGAGGGAAATATAGGTTCGAATCCTAATAATCATTAAAAATATATAAGAAAAATAACAAGTTTCTTTTTTGATAATTTGGTATTGGAAATTAATGCCCAATTATGACAAGTATTTAACAAAATTTCCTGACTCTAATCAAAGAATTAGTGATTGATAATTTAATAATTATCTGTGTGCGTGATATGACACCCTTTATCAACGCTTGCATACAAGACTGCATAAATCAAGATGGGTAGGTGGCTGTTTATCCGTTTCACCTTTCAAATGATAAACAAAACGTTAAAACGGATTGCATTTTATTCTGGTGTAGCTCAATGGTGGAGCAATCGGCTGTTAACCGAAAGGTTGTAGGTTCAAGTCCTATCGCCAGAGCCAATTATAATAGTAATCATAATATTTAATTTAATAGGATTTTGGTAGCTAGATAACCCAAGATATGAAAATTAATATTGATGATATGGTTTAAGATTTTGACCATTAACCGTAATGAAAATCCAGTTTATTTATTGTACTCGGTTAACAATAACGTAGAATTGGTAATTCTTAGAAAGGTACGTTAAGCCTTTTATTAAATAAATATCTTATATAATTTATGAGGTATTAAAGATGAGATTAATAGACATATTAGCATTATTTAAAGCTATTAAAAATACTGCTAAAAAATATCATTGGAAAACAACAGGTTCAACTTTTATGTCAGACCATTTATTATTTGATAGAATTTATGATGATATTGATGATGACCAAGTTGATACAATTGTTGAACAATATTATATGGGTGTTGGAAGAAAAGATATTAATGATTTAGATAATTTAATTACATTATCTGCACAATATGAAGGTAAATCATTTTCTGCAACTTCTGAAAGTATAATTTTAATGTATCAAGAATTAGCAAGAATGATGAATACATTTTTAATTAATATTGAAAAATTAAATTTATTAAGAGGTATTAATTCTGAATTAGATAATCTTTCTTCAACTATTACACAATTATATGGTTTAGTAACTGCAAGATTATGTCAATAATTGGGGCTGTGGGCGAATTGGTAGAGCCACCACCCTTTCAAGGTGGATTCTTGCCCGTTCAAGTCGGGTCAGTCCTACCATTTTTTATTAAGAAAGAAATAAAAAATGTATATATGTAAGAATTGTGGTAAAGAATTTTTAGAAAAATATAGCAAATGGTCAAATGGAGATTTTTGTTGTAAAGAATGTGCTAGAAGTTATTCAACAAAAAATAAAAGACAAGAAATTAATGAAAAAGTTTCTAAAACATTAAAAGGAAGAATTATTGGAAAAAATTCTTTATTAAAAAATATTAATATTAAGCAACAATATGAAAAAGCTCCTTTATTATGTCCAATATGTAACAATATAATTTTATATGAAAGATATATTAAACATAGAAAAACTTGTAGTACAGAATGTGGTAAAGAATTAGCAAAAAGAAATCATTCTCATCAAGGTGGTGGTTATAGAAAAAGAGCAGGAAGAAGTAAGCACGGATATTACAAAGGAATTTATTGTGATTCAACTTATGAGTTAGCTTATTTAATTTATTGTTTAGACCATAATATTAATATTAAAAGATGTGAAGAAACATTTGAATATGAATATAATGGAAAAAAACATAAATATCATCCTGATTTTATTGTTAATGATGAAATTATAGAGATAAAAGGTTATCATAATAATTTGGTCGATATTAAAATGAAATCTATTATAAATAGAAAATATAAAATATTATATATTAATGATTTATTTAAATCATTTGAATATGTTAGTAAAGCATATAATAAAAAATTTCATAATAAATGGAATAATTTTTATGAATTATATGATGAATAATGGTGTGTGGGAGAGCTGGGTGTTCTCGCCTGCCTGTCACGCAGGAGATTCAGAAGGGTTCGAACCCCTTACACACCGCCAATTTTTTGAGATATATGCCTAGCAGTTTTCGGTAAAAAATCAAGAAAACAAATGCCTGTATGGTTAAGACATATATCTATCGTCTGTGGAAAATAATAGTCCGTAAGGTTCTGTAATACAAGATATTATAGGTTAAATGTTCAGCTATCGAACGGAGAATAGCCAAACCAGCAAATAAGGTGGAAAGCCTTATATTAATTGTTATGGGTGTGTAGCTTAAATGGTAGAGAAACTGACTCTTAATCAGTATGATGAGGGTTCGAAGCCCTCTGCACCCACCAAAAAAATAATTATGCACCCATAGGCTAATTGGACAAACCCAAAGTCTTCTAAACTTTTATTACAGGTTCGAGTCCTGTTGGGTGTGCCAGTTATAATTTTATTAAATAATTTGCCAGCAGGGAAAAGTGAAATGACGCTTCCACCCACTTATTAGGGTTAGATATAGCATCCTTTGCCGTGATGTTTAGTCAGCATCCTTGAAGTTTCATATTGAGGAAACTTGACATCGTGAAGGAAAGGTTAAACGTCAGACCATAAATAATGGAACAGTTTGTAAAAGAGCCTTTTAAACTGTGGAATAAGTGGCAAATTATTTAATAAAATTTTTATGATGAAACGGTGTGGTGGTGTACATATCTGAAAGTAATAGACCTGGTCTTTTAATTTGAAAGTGAAAATTAAACAAAGGTATTACCGTTAGAGGAAGTAAGAAGTCAATGGTTCAACTCCATTTTTCATCATTTATGCTCGGTTAGTTCAGCTGGAAGAACATCGCTTTTACACAGCGAGGGTCGGGAGTTCAAACCTCTCACCGAGTACCAATTTCGGGGTCGTCTAGTGGTAGGACATTGCACTTTGACTGCAATAACGTTGGTTCGAATCCAGCTCCCGAAGCCAATTTTTAACTTGGGTTTTAACATTTTTATCCCTTTTCCGAAAAAAAATGTTAATAGTTGTAATTACAACTCGTTGAGGAATACTATCGTGAAAAAGTATTGGTTTATTGATTGTTTTTTATATGCTTTGGAACTCCCAGAGACCTGAAATCAATAAGGTATAATAAAGCATCTTAATTTAATAATGGGTAAGATTGTAGAATCTCTGATATTAAATTTTAAAGTTTTATTCGTGAATACGGAAACAATGTTAAGTACGTTAATCTTAACAATTTTATGGTGAGTTGGTAGAGTCAGGTTTAATACAGCAGTTTGCTAAACTGTCGCTTCCGAAAGGTTGCCAGAGGTTCAAATCCTCTACTCACCGCCATTAAAAATTAAAAAAATAAAAAAAGTTCTTGACAATTAAGAATTTAAAGAATATATTCTTTATATAAGGTGCTGATATGCCTTAAATCAAAATTATCAGTCCGAGTTTAAAGTTTGGGGTGAGATAAACTTTGGTTTAAAGTAATCCAGAAACTTTGGTTTCAATATTTCGCATTAAAATATTGCGTTGGACTGATTATCCCAAAACCATTACGATAAGATGGTTTATTTAATAGGCTCGTGGTGGAAGTGGTTAACACGTTGCTCTGATAAAGCAAAGATTCCCAGTTCGATTCTGGGCGAGCCTACCAAATTTAAAATAATTTATTTGTGGGAGTATTATAAATGCCAATGGAAAAGAAAGTTTTAACTGATGCAGAAAAAGAATTAAAAAAGAAAGAACACGAATTTAATAAGAAAATTAATCAAGTTTGGAAGTTAAGACCATATAAAATTAATGGAATTTCTAAAAATGTTGGTAAAGCTCCAAAATGCAATACAAAAGTTAAAACTGAAAAACCAGTAGAAATGGTAAATCAGAAAAAGAAAAAGAGATAAAAATAAATGCTCCGATAGGCTATGTGGTTAAACCAGGGAGCTTATATCTCTCAATGCACGGTTCGAGTCCGTGTCGGAGTACCATATTTTTCTCCGATAGCTAAACGGTTAAAGCTGTCCGCTCATAACGGAAAGATTGGGGGTTCGATTCCCTCTCGGAGAACCATTTTTACAAAAGTTTTGGTTCAGACAATATCAATGTTAGCGGAGAAATTGGCAAGAATTACATTGTGAACCATTAATATAAAAAGAATGATTTAGCGGTCATAAACTATTATATTATAAAAGGGTCTGATGACTTTAAGGCATTTCAAAAGGAAATGCGGTTGCAACAACCATTAATTTAAATGTTTGCTAACAAGTTCATTTAAATTAAGTATGGTAATAATGTTAGAGGAAAAATTTATTGATTTGACTATGTTAAAATCAATCGGTGAATTTTAATAATTCTCATAAATCATCTGTTAAGTGATTATTATATATAGCGGGATAGAGCAGGGGTAGCTCACTTGGCTCATAACCAAGAGGTCGGGTGTTCGAGTCACTCTCCCGCAACCATTTAATAGGTAGGTACGAAGATAGCTCAAATACCTCGTAAAACTAAATAGTCGTGCTATCCGCAAACTTTTGTAGAGTAAATGGCGATATAAGTAACTCTACATTTTAATGGCAGATTAGTGAAATGGTTTATCACGGCTGACTCATATTCAGCAATTACAAGTTCAATTCTTGTATCTGCTACCAATAATTTTTTTGTGGGAAATAATCAATGACAAATTATATTGTGAATAATAATAATGTTAGAATATTTGGTGATGAAGAAGTTAATATTCAACCAAATTTGCCATTAGGTACATATTTAGTAAAAGAAAATCCTATGACTGGTGAATTATATTTAGAAAAAACAGTTAATTTTACAAAGCCAGCAAAAATTTATGGAGATTGTGAATTTCAATCTGAAAGAATTATTACAACATTTAGAGATAGACCAAAGAATACAGGTGTATTATTAAATGGTGCAAAAGGGTCAGGAAAAACATTTTTAGCAAAATATATTTCTTATAAGTTGTTAAATGAAAATTATTCAACAATTGTTATTAATGAAATTTTTAATCCAACAAAATTGTCATTATTATTACAAACAATTTCTGAACCTTGTGTAATTATTTTTGATGAATTTGAAAAAATTTATCAACCAAGTAAAAATGATAATAATAATCCTCAAAATGGTTTATTATCATTATTAGATGGTTTATTTCAAACAAAAAAATTATTTATTTTTACTTGTAATGATGATAATAATATTTCTGATTTAATGAAAAATAGACCAGGTCGTGTTTATTATAAATTAGAATTTAAAGGTATTAACGATAAAGCTATTGAAGAATACTGTGAAGAAAAATTAATTAATAAAAAATATCTTTCACAAATTTTTAGTATCAAAAAAATGATTAAAGATTTTACATTTGATATTCTTCAAACAATTGTAGAAGAAGTTAACAGATATGATGAAACTCCATTGGATGCTGTTAAAATGTTAAATGTTACTCCACAATCATTATATACAAGATATAGTATTTCTGTTAAACCTTTACAAGGTCAAAAAATTATTAATTATGAAAAAACAATATGGATGAATCCTTTATCTTCAGATGAAGAATCAGTTTGGATTAAACGTTATGGAACTGAATTAAATATTGATGATGAAGATAGTGAACGAAAAATTATTAGTGATATAGCAATAAATGATGATGACGATGATGAAGAAGATAATGATGAAAAAACAACTGATTATGTCATTATTTCATTAGAAACATTAATATCCACAAATAAAAATACCTATGTTTATAATAGTGGTGGTTATCAAATTACTTTAACGAAAAAAGAAATTGATACAACTGATATGTGGAGATATGCTGTTTAATTATTTTGTAAAAAATACTTGACATATAAAAATTATTATGTTATATATAATATTGTTCCTAATGATGAATTAGGTTGGATGAAAAATCTGTAAAAATAATATTTATTTTTAATAATTTAGAATGGAGTTATATATCAGAATCATTCAATAATTGGTATTATTAACCAATAGGAAGCCTTTTTAAGGCAATGAGAGTAACCAATCTTTCTTTTGATATATTATAATTTGTTGTTACTTGAATAATGGGTCGCCAGCCCATAAAAGTATACAGATGATAAACTGAAAAGTTTTGAAGGTAGTTGTGAGTAATATGAGCATAAGGTTGAAATAGCCACAGTTGGCTAACTGTGAGTGACGTAAGAACCAGACAAATCGTGGTTGAAGAATCTGATGGCTGTATCTGGTTGGGAGTAAACATTCTCCCCATTCAATAAGCAAAGGAGTAATTAACCTTTGTGAATGTGACTGAATAATGCGAGAATATGAGGGGCTTGTCGGTAGTCAGGAGTCCGACCAACAAATTATAACAGTTTGTGGCAGTCGTTCTGTTAAAAACTCTGCCTTTTTATTTAAATTGATAGTAAGAAAAAGATTTACATAGATTAATTTTTGGTATTAATAACACTAATCTTTTTCAATATTCTTCAATTTAAATAAAAAATGCGAATAGTGAATTATTAGATTTACATAGCTAAATTGGATAAAGCATCAAACTGTAAATTTGAGTATTGTAGGTTCGATTCCTACTGTAAACACAATCTAATGAAATGTTCTTTCGCTTTTTACATATTGATATTTTTATTTAAATGTTTTATAAATATTATTATATGGAAGGTAACTGGCTGGATGAAGACACCGACTTGAAATCGGCTGGGCGTAACTGCTTTGGGGGTTCGAGTCCCTCACCTTCCGCCATTAAATAAAAACAAATCGTAAATAAGATTTATGCCTTCGTGGCTCAATGGTACAGCAGTCGATTTGTAATCGACCATTTCCTCGTTCAAGTCGGGGCGAAGGCACCAATTTTTAAGAGCTGACAAGCTGTTCCGCTTCTTATATTAGATAATATATAGCTTCTCGAACAGCGTTTTTAATAAACTCTCCCGCTAAAGATACTTTGTGTATACAGCGAATACGGATAAACGTTAAATCGTTTTAATAACTATAATATATCATATGTGAAAAAGTTATTATGAGTATAGAGTTTTCATCAATCTCTGTAAATAAAATTGATGAAATTATTTAAATGGTAATAGTGAGAAATAGATTTACATAGATATTAGCATTTAAACTGTTATAGCATTAATGGCATCTATTGGTACGTACTTTACCAATTAAATAATTTTGACAATAGTGATTTAAAGAATTACATAGATAACTGATTATTATCCACAATAAAATTCTTTATACTTATTCTTTGTCATATAAAAATTTTAGCAATAGTGAGAAAAAGATTTACATAGGTTTGTAACCCGTAGGTAATTGGTTCGAGTCCAATCAAATAATTGTAAAATATTATTTGTAGCTCATTGGTAGAGCAACGAAAAATGAAATAATCTTTTGTTATGTTCTTTGCTTATACAGATTTTGATGATAGTGATTGATTAGGTTTACATAGTGAAATGGTAAACACATTTGTCTTGAAAACAAAGGATTGCAGGTTCGAGTCCTGCTGTAATTAATACCTAATTATTTGTTCTTCATCATTTTATTTTGCAACCCAAGAACATATGTTCTTGGGTATTTTTTATTTAAAAAAATGATTGACTTTAAATATAATATATGTTATAAACATATTTGTAAATTAACCTTAACTTATGGAGTGTTGAAAATGAAAACAAATAAAGCAATTAAAAAAGAACCAGTTTATACTTATGAAGGTGGTAAAGCATCTCATATTTCTGAATTGGAAGAACTTAAAAGAGCAACTATGTCTTGTTTGCTTTGGGAAGATAATTTCTATGAAGATGGAGTATCTATTGCAGATAGAATTACCTCATTAGTTAAGGCTTGTATTGATAAAGGACATTATAATGATGTCATTGATATTTTAAATAAAGTTAAATTTGATATGAGATTACGTCATTGTCCTTTGTGGATGATTGTTGCAGTTTATAAAGCTGGTAAAACAATTTCTAAAGATGTTATTGCATCTATCTTAACAAGACCTGACGATATGGGTGAATTATTATCTTTATATAGAAAAGATAATGAAAAATCTCCAATTCCAAATGCAATTAAAAAAGGTATGGCAATTGCAATGCAAAAATTTGATGAATATCAATTAGCTAAATGGAATCGTAATGCAAATTACAAATTAGTTGATATTGTAAATCTTTGCCATCCAAAAGTAACTGAAGCAATTGATAAATTGGTTAAAGGTACATTAGAAACTCCTAAAACTTGGGAAGTTTTACTTTCAGCAGCAGGTTCAGATAAAGAAAAGAAAAAAGATGCTTGGATTGATTTAATTGAATCTAATAAATTACCAGATATGGCTTTATTAAAGAATATTCGTGGTATGCTAGAAAGCGGTGTATCAAAAACTGTTATTGTTGATAGAATTAATATGATTAAAAGTGGTCGTTTACTACCAATTGATTATATTAGAGCTGCAGAAAATAATCCATCTTTAGAAAATGAAATTGAAAAGAAATTTCTAAATTGCTTTGAAAAACCATCATTATACGGTAAAACTGCAATTCTTGTAGATGTTTCAGGTTCAATGGATGGTGAACGCTTAAAATATGCAAATGCATTGGCGATGATTGGACGTGAAATGTGTTCAGATGTTGACATATATTCATTCTCTGATTATATTAAGTCTATTCCAAATCGTAGAGGATTTGCATTAGCAGAAGCTATTGATAAATCACAAACACATTGGGGAACTAATATGTGGGCTGCTATTACTGAAGTTGAAAAAAATCATTATGATAGAATTATTGTCATAACTGATGAACAAACTATGGGTAGTCCTCATAATGCTAAAATTAAAAATGCATATATGATTAATGTGGCATCTTATTCAAAAGGTGTTGGTTATGGCAATAACTATAAGCACATTAATGGATTTTCAGATAAAGTATTCAATTACATTTCTGAAATTGAAAATGTATAAATATTATTAACAAACCCGATAGGCTTCTTATTTAATTGAGTAGTATGGGTATATTAGTTGACTTTTATGCTCACTCCCCTCTGCTACTCTTTAAATTAAATATAGCACAATTATCTTTCTGGAATTAACCAGATAAGTTTATTAAAATTCCTAGGTTAAATTAATAAATGGGTAGATTTTATAAAATTATCCTAAACACGCTCTGATACTTTAATAGTATTAACGCTTATTATATGAGTTTACATATAACAATTATAATTTCAGCTGTTCAATTATAATTGGGATATTGGATTTAATTAATTTAACAAGAGAGATTAATTTCTTTCTTGTTAAATTATTTTTGTGTAAAAGGAAATAAAATGTTAAATTTAAAAAGTATTTTAAACGATAATATGAGAGTAAAGTTTGATTTTTATCGTGATGGTGCTTTATGGTATTCAACGATGAATGGATTTCAATTTCCTGTTCCTGTTAAAACATTAGCTGGCACAACAATTTTAAAAGCTAATGATAAAGCATCAGCATTTAGTTATTATATTAAAAAATATTATAATGAATTAAATAAAGATAAGGAATAATTTAGATGAGATTGCAATTTTATGTTCAAACAAAAGAAATATCAAAAAATAATCAATT
>ULNP01012270.1_pt1 | contig 13150 bp, 6 predicted proteins | sample 1951941 | NCBI WGS metagenome assembly ULNP01 (sample SAMEA4835579, study PRJEB28245) | human gut metagenome | biome: gut microbiome; material: fecal sample | place: Denmark | collected 2008
AATAGTGGAAAATCAGAAACTTCAGGCAGTCATCTCCATGCCATCAGGAGTGTTTAAGCCATATGCAGGAGTGTCAACTGCGATACTGATATTTACAAAGACAGATCACGGTGGAACGGACAAAGTATGGTTCTATGATATGACAGCAGACGGATACAGTCTTGACGATAAGAGAACACCGGTAAATGATAACGATATACCTGACATAATAGAGAGATTTGCACATCTTGACAAAGAAAATGACAGAAAGCGAACGGACAAGTCATTCTTTGTGTCAAAGGAAGAGATAGTGGACAATGCTTACGACCTCAGCATCAATAAGTACAAGGAAGTAGAGTATACACCAGTAGAGTATCCGCCTACATCTGAGATAATGTCAAATATAAGAGATCTGGAGAGACAGATAAGTCAGGAAATGGATGAACTTGAGAAATTGCTGGCTGATGATAACCAGTAATTGATTGAAAATATTAGGAAAGGGGAAAACAAACTCGACTTTAGCAAATTCGTATTTGTATGAGTAAATGACAATCGAATATATGTTTGACATGAAAGCGGTTGGATGCTAATATAATATTAAAAGGTGCTACCGATAGACGGTTAGCCCTGATATTACGCTTACAAAAAAGTAACCGCCAAGTTTTGTCAGGACAGGGCGGTTACTTTTTTGTCTTATTTCTTATCATTGCTCTTAGAGCCAACGGCATAACTAAGAGCAAAGCATGTAATGCATAAGCTGATGATGGCTATAAAAAGTTCCGTTGTAAGCATAAGTACAAACCTCCGTATAGATTTCCACAAGTGGATTTATCTATGTAAACACAGGTTATAAACTCCTGTGGCGAAGGCTAACCGCCTACCGAATAGGGTAGCACCAAATATATCATAGCAAACATATGTTCGATGCGCAAGATTAATACACACGAGGTTGAGATTGTGTAAGATTTTGATGGATGAAAAAGATTTAAGAATTTCATTTTCGGCGCCGTTAAATGTGTTAGATACAGATGGTCAGACGTACGGATGTAGAGTTAATAATCCAGATATCTGTGCAAATAACTCAATTCCAGATGTTTGTGCGTTTACATCTAGTGATTGTATTTGTCACAGACCTTCAAGAGCTTGGAAAAAGCAATATAACAAGTTGAAAGAAGGTGGAGTAAATGCATAGAGATTTAATTAAACTTGGTGAGGCTGCAACTTACATTAATGGATACGCATTTAAACCAGATGATAGAGGCAAAGTAGGATTACCAATAATACGGATTCAGGATTTGACAGGAAATTCTTACGATTTGGGTTTTTATGATGGAGATTATCCAGAAAAAATAGAGATAAACGATGGAGATGTTTTGATTTCCTGGTCTGCCAGCTTAGGTGTATATATATGGAACAATGGAAAAGCTTTGTTAAATCAGCATATATTTAAAGTCGTATTTGACAAGGTCAATATTGATAAGAATTATTTTGTATATGCTGTGCGTTATAAGCTCGATGAAATGGGAAGGAAAACTCATGGGGCGACTATGAAACATATTGTAAAAAGGGATTTTGATGCTACAGAAATTCCATATCCTTCAAAACATGAACAGATAGAAATTGCAAACAACTTAAAAAGAATAGAAAATATTATTGAATTAAGATCGAATGAATTACAATTGTTAGATGAATTGATCAAAGCCCGATTTGTAGAGATGTTTGGGGATCCGAAGATTAACCCTAGGCAGTATCCAGTGAGTGAACTTTCAGAGTATATTGAATTCCTGACATCAGGTTCTCGTGGATGGGCAAAGTATTGCACTGATGATGGTACTGAATGGTTCATTACAATTAAAAATGTCAAAGACTGCCGAATTTCGGTAAACAATATACAGTCAGTCAATGCGCCAGGTAATGCCGAGGCAATACGTACAAAGGTGCAAGAAGGTGACTTGCTGATTAGCATTACAGCAGACTTGGGACGTACTGGAGTTGTTACAAAGGAGATAGCAGAGCATGGAGCTTACATCAATCAGCATCTCACATGTATACGTCTGAATAAAAAAATCCTTGATCCATTGTATGTAGCTTATTTCATGGAAAGCAATGCGGGTAAAGAGCAGTTTGAATCCAAGAATCAGAGTGCTGTAAAGGCTGGATTAAACTTCAATTCGATTACTTCGTTACGCATTATGATTCCACCTATAAGTGTACAGAAAGAGTTTATTTCATTCGTACACCAGGTCGACAAATCAAAATTGCTCTCGCTCATCAAACTACTGGAACAATTGATTACTTACCTATATAATGTGTTTATAATATACCGACAAGACAAAGGGGAGGAGGTAGAAAGACATGAATAATTTCGACTTCTTAAGGGATGAACCAAGATTTGCCGCATTTGCTGGGGTTGCAATATCGGCTGAGAGAATAATTCTTATAGATCCTGATATGTGTATACTCAATTGCCGCAGGGCTATGGAGTTTGCAATAAAATGGATTTATTCAGTTGAGACTTCACTTGAAACGCCGTATCAGGATAATCTTCACAGTTTATTGAATTCAGAGGACTTCAGAGATTATGTGGGAAATGACCTGTGGAGACGATTGGATTATATACGAAGAAAAGGCAACAGTGTGGCTCACAATAACAGGCGCCAGGGATTTGACGAGGCTATGCTTTGCCTGGAAAATCTGCATATATTTATGGACTTTATTTCATGTTGTTATGTACGGGGATATGAGCAGAGAGAATTTGATAGAAATGCCATATTGAACAGACGTGAAAATGCCAAGAAATCTAGGGAGAATGCTGAGAATGCAAAGAGCCAGCTCAAAGAACAGGAAGAGTTGATTCGTCAGAATCAGGAAGAGATTGAAAGACAGAAGATAGATCTAAAGACATTGGCTGAGGAAAATGCAGATCTCAAGGAGAAGTTATCTGCACGCAGTCAGGTACAGAGGAAGCGTTATAAGCAGCATCCGCTTGATATATCTGAGTTCGAGACAAGGAAACTCTATATAGATGCTATGCTTGAGGACGCAGGATGGGTACAGGGATCAGACTGGATCGATGAAGTTGATGTTGATGGTGTTCCTAGCAGGTCAGGAAATGGACGGGTGGACTATGTGCTTTATGATGATACACAGAGACCACTTGCTATTATAGAGGCGAAGAAGACATGTGTCGGAGTTGAGGCAGGCAGATATCAGGCGAAGGAGTATGCTGACAGCATTGAGAGAAAGTATGGCAGAAGACCTGTTATCTTCCTTACAAATGGGTTTGAGACACATATTATTGATGGACAATATCCAGAGAGAAAGTGTTCGTGCATTTACTCCAAGAGGGATCTGGAGAAGTGGTTTAATCTGAGGTCCATGAGGACAAGTCTCAGAAATGTAACAGTGGATAAGGCAATTGCCGGACGTTATTACCAGGAAGCGGCAATAAAAGCCGTGTGCGATGCATTTGATCAGAAGAACAGAAGAAAAGCATTACTTGTCATGGCTACAGGTTCTGGTAAGACACGAACGGTGATAGCACTTTGTAAGATACTGATAAATGCCGGATGGGTGAAGAATATTCTATTTCTGGCAGATAGAAATTCACTTGTTACGCAGGCTAAGCGTAGTTTTGTGAATATGCTACCTGATTTGTCCTGCACGAATCTGGTGGAGGAGAAGAATAATTATAATGCAAGGTGTGTATTTTTCACATACCAGACCATGATCGGATGCGTTGACAGTGCGAGTGACAAGGATGGAAGAATATTTACCTGTGGACATTTTGATCTTATCATATGTGATGAGGCGCACAGGTCAATATATAACAAGTATAAAGATATATTCACTTATTTTGATGCACCGCTTGTGGGACTTACGGCGACACCGAAGGATGAAGTGGACAAGAATACTTATGATATATTTGAACTTGCAAATGGAGTTCCTACATATGGCTATGATCTTGCACAGGCTGTTGAGGATGAATATCTTGTTGATTATATGACAATTGAGAGCAAGGTAAAGTTCCTTGATGAGGGAATTGTATATGAAGAACTTTCGGACGCAGATAAGGAAGAGTATGAGAAAACATTTGTGACAGAGTCTGGGGATGTACCGGATAAGATAGAGTCCGCTGCGCTTAATTCCTGGTTATTCAACAAGGATACAATAAGAAAAGTCTTACGTGTATTTATGGATAAGGGAATCAAGATAGATTACGGGCAGAAGATAGGAAAAACAATAATATTTGCAAAGAATCATACTCACGCAGAGAAGATATTTGAGGTTTTCAATGAGGAATATCCGCATCTTGTTGGGTACGCGGAAGTTATAGATAATCAGACAAAATTTGCGCAGAAAGCAATAGATGATTTTTCGGATCCTAAGAAACTGCCGCAGATAGCCATATCAGTTGACATGCTTGATACGGGAATAGATGTTCCAGAGATACTCAATCTGGTATTTTTCAAGAAGGTAATGAGTAAGGCAAAATTCTGGCAGATGATAGGAAGGGGAACCAGACTTTGCGAAGGACTGCTGGACGGCAAAGATAAAAAATTGTTCTATATATTTGATTTCTGTAGTAACTTTGAGTTCTTCAGGGTAAAGAAAAAGGGCAAAGAGGCTGTAAATGTGATGCCTATACAGGGGGCGATATTCCAGAGAAGATTTGAGATAGCGTATAAGCTGCAGTCACTTACTGATAGGGACGACAGGGTGAATTTCTTCTTGGAAAAACTGATATCTGACATGAGCAGTGAAGTGCAGAGATTGTCGAGGGATAACAGGGATAATTTTATAGTAAAGCAGCATCTGAGATATCTGGATAAATACTCGGATGAAGTAAACTACCAGAATATAACGTTCCCTGATGTCAATGTCGTAAAGGAAGAAGTATCGCCTTATATTATGGCAGATGGTGATGAGCCGAGTGCTTTGAGATTTGATGCGCTTATATATGGCTTGGAGCTTGCACATGTGGCGGGAAAGAATGACGAGAGAGCAAAGAGAGATCTTATAAAAAGGGCTAATGCACTTTCAAGACTTATAGGAAAACATATTGATGAGATTGATTGCAGAAAAGAAATCATAGATAAAGTATTGTCGGATAGCTATGTAGATGGTGCTGGAATTATAGAGTTCGAAGAGATAAGGACAGGACTTAGGGATATCATGAGCTTTATAAAAAGCACAGTACAAACATACGACACTAACTTTGATGATGATATCCTATCTACTGACTGGCATGAATCAGAACTTGAGAACGATGATCTGAAGAATTATAAAGCAAAGGCTGAATTCTATATAAAACAGCATCAGGATAATATTGTAATTGCAAAACTCAAGACAAATAAGCCACTTACTACTGGGGATGTGAAGGCACTTGAGGATATCCTTTGGAATGAGATCGGAACGAGAAAGGATTATGAGGGTGAGATCGGTGACAAGCCTCTTGGTGAATTTGTCCGTGAGATAGTAGGGCTTGATATGAACGCTGCAAAGGAGGCGTTTAGTGAATATCTGAATGAAACAAATTATGACAGCAGGCAGATATACTTTGTCAATCAGATAGTTGAGTATGTGGTACACAATGGAATGATAAAGGATATGTCAGTGCTGATGGAGTCGCCATTTACAGACAGGGGAAGTATAACGGATATATTTAACGCGTCTGTATGGATGGGTATAAAGAAGGTAATAGACCAGATAAATGCAAATGCGAATGTGGCTTAACGGACACTAAGTAAAACTTTCGGGGGGAATCACATGACTTTATACATGAACATAAAACAGCTTGGCAAGCGGAAGAACACAGTGCACAAGGTTCCGTTTGAATATGACACAGCACCGAGCACGCTGCGGGAACTCATAACAGAGACAGTAAAGATCTGCGTAGCACAGTACATATCCCGCATGGATCGCGGCGATGCAGTGTTGACAGATGAACAGATCGATGATATGGGAAGAATAGGAAAGATAGCGTTCGGGATCGTCTATGGGGAGAAGAAACCGGATGTGGATGAAGCAGTGAAGACAGCCATTCAAGGATTTGAGGATGGGCTGTTCAGAGTGTTCCGCGGTATGGATGAATTAACGGAGCTGGACAGGGAAGAGAAGTTTAACGAAGGGGATGAGATCACATTTATCCGCCTCACAATGCTGGCGGGCAGAATGTGGTAGAACATAAAGAAAGGGGTTACAATGGCGGTGGACAAGAAGACAAGGTTTGAGCTTGAGGAGCAGAAGAAGATCGCAGATGAAGTGAGAGAGGCATTTGACGAGAATTCCACGAAGCTCAGAAAGAGCTACGGTGCGGATGCGCAGAAGCTCCTTAAGGAGATGGATAATTACTATGGAGATGTAAAAGAGTCAACGATCGGCAAGAGACTTGAGACATTTCTTGAGAATGAAAAGAATGTTCCTTCGGAATTCTTCAGGAACGAGCTGAAGCATTTGCCGGGGTGGGTGCCAGATCATCTGATGGAAGATTTCTACACTTCTATAGACAGCATAATCAAGTGGCAGACAAGCCAGTATTATTACAGAAGAACCATGCGTACGAAGAGGTATGGGGCATTTCTTGACAGATATTTCAGGATCATGAATGAATATCACTCCATGGGGATATACGGATGCGACATAGTATCTCTCTACAAGGAGAAATTACCGCAGGATATATTGTGCTATTACATGGATGGCAGCAACGGATATAGAATAGTATCTGAATATTGGATACAGGCGGAGCTCGACAGGGGGAATGCAGAGCTTGAGGAAGTGCTCATGGACATCATGTTCGGTGAGAGTGCGCAGGCAAGGCTCACGACAAATATCCTCAGGGGAATATATATGAGTTCCAACACAAGACTCCATGAGGCTGTAGGCAAGCTGCTCGTTGCGGCAAAGCTTCAGGAGGGACTCAGGCAGGCAATCTGTGAGAACATGGATTATGGAACGGCAGGTGCATTTATGACCCTGTTCCATGTGATAAAGGAGAATGATCTTCTGAGATTCTCATCTGTCATGAGGGCTGTAGCCACCTGGACGGGACTTGTGGCTGACGAGGAGAGCAAGCTTGACCGTATACAGAAGAAACAGCTGCTTCTTATAGATACATATCTGAATGATGAAAATGCAAGGCGTGAAGCTTTATCCGGCGAGGATGCCATGCAGATCTATCTTGCGCTGTGGAGCTATGGTTTCTTTGATGTGGACGAGGCATGCCATGTGATGAACAAGCTGGCGCTTGATGGCAGCAGACACCAAAGACTGGTATTTGGCACATATATCAGGGCAATGAGTCTGGGAAAGGTGTACACACACAGCGTTGCAAAGGAATTTATCAAGAGATTCCCAGACGAGATGGACACCATGGCGGTCATCATGCCAAGCTTTATGTCGGATTACCAGCCTTATATGAATAGTCTCATATATAAAGACGGCAGATCGTACAACAATGAACTTAAGAAAATGACATTTGCCGAGGTGGACAAATATTTTGACAGCAGGAAAGAATGTCAGGAGATGTACGATATCCTCATGGGCATACTTGAGCGCATGCCAAAGAAGAGGCTTGAGTTTGATCCGTGTGTATTTCCATGGAATGCCGAATATCTGGACAGATCCGCAATCATCATGAGACTTGCGGTCTGTGCAAGTGCTCTCAGGGATGAGGACAAGATCACTTACATAGCGGAGATGGTTCCTGAGATAGATTCCGCAAGGTACAGCAGAGATGCGCTTCTGCTTCTGCTTGTAAGGCAGCCGGCAAATGACAGACAGCGTGCCATACTGGTGGATGCGGTTGCCGACAAGGAGACATATACCAGAAACAAGGCGGCGATGATCGTTAAGGATATGAAACTTTCGCCGGAGAATTATGTACAGCTTGAGAATATGCTCAAGTACAAGAAGTCAGACATAAGGGAGACTGTACTGTCTATATTATATAAGCTTGATGGTGATGACATGGATGATCTCATCGGAAGACTTCTCGCAGATTCCAAGGAGGAGAAGAGAACAGCGGGACTTGACCTGCTGCTCCAGCTCAAAAATGATGAGAACAGGCAGAAACTTTTTGCAGATTGTGTTGGTCATATAGACGCTATGCAGAGGAAGTCTGCGAATGGAAGATCCAGTGTTACAACTAAGGAGCAGATTCTTATACGTGAGATTAAAAATGTTGGCACAGACCGGGCTGGTGCAGATGAGGGATATGGACTTTATGATGTAAATGCGGACTATGAGCCGGTATTTGACAAGAGTTATCTGGCTGAGTGCCTTGAGCTGTACAAAAAGTATTTCCCTGAAAGCGGAATTGCAAATGATAATCTGTGCAAGACTGCCAAGAGCGAGGGTGCATTTGCAAAACTCAAATCAAAGATTGTGCCTAAAAAGAAAGACACGACATCTGATTCAGAAGTTATAAATATATTAAGAAAATTTGATGCATTTGTGGATGAGCACAAAAATGATGAGTATGAGATGGCTGACGGAGAGATCGGCCTGCTTGGTGAGGCAGGTAGAGACATATATTTGGATCATAACAATGTGGTATGTGAGGATCTGTGGATCGATTTCTACGAGAAAAATATTCAGACATCGTATATGTGCATGCAGCTCTATGTGTATCTGAATGGCTACAACAGTGACAAACAGGATTTCAAAAAGTACTGCGAGAGCTTTATGTTGGATATGTTTGGAAATATATATATAGAAGAATGTACGGCATTCGGATATCTTGCCATTGTCAGAGCTGTAATTGGATTCCTGTATAGAAGATATGTGATGGATAGTGACAAGATGAGACTTGCCGTTGTGGCAGCAGACTATCTGCTTGGAAGAAGTGATGAGCTCATATATACATTTGGCGGGAATAAAGGTGGCAGCAGTATATCTGGTGATGATTCAAAGGTATATCACAGAAGTGTGCTCACAAATGAGCAGATCATGATAATAACAAGGTGGCTTGCGATCGATGGTGACAGCGATATATTGGACGTAAAAGAGGATTCTGACGAGGCAAGGCAGAATGAAGAGGATTTCAGACATTTGTTTCCATACAACTATGCCCTTGCAAAGTGTCATAACTTTAATATACCTTCAGACGTTGTAAATGATAGAAATTCATATTACTGGGTACACACAGGAAGTGTCATGCCGGTTCCTGGTCTCCTGAACTATATTGCCGCATACAGCCGTGGTATTATATCCAGGGATTATATGTACAAGATGGCATTTGAGGGGAATTCCCTGGATAGGAGCCTCAAATGTGTATCTGACGTGATGCGTTTTATAACTGAGCGCAACAGGAAGGTGCAGACCAGAGGCTATGAGTGGGGATATACGGAGCGTGAAAGACTGAGGAGTGTGAGGCAGATACTTCTTCACAGTCCGGAAGGAGAGTTCTCGGAGACGGACGAGAAAAGGCTGGATATAGTTAAGAAGCTGTACACTGATATGTCCGAGCTTGTGCTTTCTGCAGAGCTCACAAGGGGAGACACGGAGACAGAATTCTCTCCATATATATACGGGCTTACAAGAATATTCGGTGCGGAGTATTTTGTCAGGATACTGTCAGCCCTCGGCAAGGAGACCCTGGAGAGATCAACGTATTTCAATACTGGTTATTACTATAACCGTCAGAAGGTCAGCAAGAGGAATAGTATGTCGCATCTTCTTCAGGCATGTGTGCCTGATGTAAATGACAGCGCGGAGACTTTGAAGGCCTATCTTACAGGTACGGATATAAGTGATGCCAGGCTTATAGAGGCAGCTATGTATTCTCCAGAGTGGATAGATATAGTTGGAGAGTATCTTGGATGGGATGGATTTACTGCGGGATGCTATTACTTCATGGCGCACATGAACGAGTCATTTGATGACAAGAGAAAGGCTATGATAGCGAGATTTACACCGCTTGAGGTGGATGAGCTGAACGACGGCGCATTTGACAGGACGTGGTTTACCGAAGTCTATGAAAGGTTGGGTGACAAACGTTTCCAGCTCATATACAAGGCGGCGAAATACATTTCGGACGGTGCAAAGCATACCAGGGCGAGAAAATACGCGGATGCGGCACTTGGCAAATACAATGAGTCCGAGCTGATGGCTGAGATCGAGGCAAAGAGAAACAAGGATCTGCTCATGGCGGTGGGAATCCTGCCGATAGAGAATGAAGAGCAGATAAAGGACAGATACATGTTCCTTCAGAAGTTCAAGAAGGAGAGCAGGCAGTTCGGAGCACAGAGGAGAGCCAGCGAGGCGGCAGCAGTTTCTACAGCTATGCGCAATATGGCAATCAATGCCGGATATCAGGACGTGACGAGACTTACCCTACGTATGGAAAGCCTTGTAGTTCAGGGCATGAGGGAATATTTTCAGCCGCATGAGGTCGGAGAAGAGACCGTATGGCTTGAGATGGAGGACGGCGGTAAATGCGCTGTCATCTGTGAGAAGAACGGCAAACAGTTAAAGTCCGTTCCGGCAAAGATCAAGAAGGATGAGTATGTATTGGCTCTGATGGATGCCAAGAAGCAGATGGCGGAGCAGTCAAGGCGTACAAAGGCGATGCTTGAGGATGCGATGGAGAGTCAGGAGGAATACACCTGGGCTGAGATCAGGGGCATGCTGGAGAATCCTGTTATACATGACATGGTAGCTGCGCTGGTGTTCAAGGTGGCGGAGCCGGATGGCGTGAAGGCAGAGCTTGATAATGCGGCTGACAGTATTATGTCAGGGATAAATGAACTTGATGATAGCAAGAATGTTGTGCTGGGATTTGCGACTGAGGATGGATTGAATGTGTTTGGTGAAAATATAAAGCTGTCAGATGACACAAAGCTCACAGTAGCACATCCATTCCACATGTACATGGCTGGCAAATGGCATGATATACAGAAATATGTATTTGACAACAAGATCGTTCAGCCGTTCAAGCAGGTGTTCAGAGAACTCTATGTGAAGACCGAAGAGGAGATGAACATGGAACATTCTCTCAGATACGCGGGCAATCAGATCCAGCCGAAGAAGACACTAGGCTGCCTGAAGTCAAGACACTGGGTGGCTGATATAGAGGATGGACTTCAGAAGGTGTACTACAAGGAGAATATAGTAGCGCAGATCTACGCTCTTGCAGACTGGTTCTCACCTGCAGATATAGAATCGCCGACACTCGAATGGGTGGTGTTCTCTGATAGAAAGACTGGCAAGGAGATGCGGATCAAGGACATCCCGGATATCATATTCTCTGAGGTCATGAGGGATGTGGACATGGCGGTTTCCGTGGCACATGCCGGAGGCGTGGATCCTGAGACTTCACACTCAACTGTTGAGATGCGAAAGGCGATAGCAGAATTCACCATGCCACTTTTCAGACTGACAAATGTCACATTTACAAAGAACCATGCAGTGATAGAGGGCAAGCGTGCCAATTATACAGTCCACCTTGGAAGCGGAGTGGTGCATCAGGAGGCAGGCCCTATGATAAATGTACTTCCTGTGCATTCGCAGAGGCGAGGCAGAATATTCCTGCCATTTGTGGATGACGATCCAAAGACATCGGAAGTACTCACGAAGATACTGTTCTTTGCAGAGGATAATAAGATCAAGGATCCTTATATACTGGGACAGATCGAGGCGTAAAGTCAACATAATGATAAGATGATGGTTCAGAATGTATATTGTCAGTTGTTTACATGGTATGTATAGAGGTGGATATAGTGACTGGAAAAAGTTTTATTTCAAAATTAAAGTCAAAACACAAGGGGAACGCAAAACTGTTCCCTTATGACGAGGCAAAGCATGAGGCTGTCATCAGATGTTCTATCTGCACCGGAGAACAGGTAGCTGGATTCAGGAGCAGAGAGGACGGGAACTTTGTGGGTGTGATGGTGATACAGTCGGAGAAGGATCTGGAGAATTTTAAGAGACTTTACCGGGTGGATGATGTGAAGAAGATATATTGAATACAGTTTGTAAAACTATCGCTGTAGCGATATAACAAACATACAGGGTTTTGTGTTGTAAGACGGAGGATTTGCTACAAATATAAATATAATTCACTTTGTCAAGAAAAAACACTTGACAACCCGCCCCGCCTGTATTAGAATAGCCCATGGTAAAGCAAAAACACTTTACATGCAAGTGCGTTACGGAGAGTTTGTTATGGAGAAGATAGTCAGACAGTCTATGTTATATGATTTTTATGGTGAGCTGCTCACAGAGCATCAGAAGAGCGTGTACGAGGATGTTGTGAACAATGACATGTCTTACTCAGAGATAGCGAGACTCAACAACATAAGCAGACAGGGCGTATATGATATGGTAAGGCGCTGTGATAAGATCCTCGAGGAGTATGAGGAGAAGCTTATGCTGGTACATAAGTTCATGAAGGCACAGGAACAGGTTCAGAAGATCAAGGAATGTGCGGATGAGCTTAAGACGATGAACTCGGATGAACGGCTTGCGGGCAGAATTGAAGATATAGTGAATTATTCAGATAAGATACTCGAAGATTTCTGATGATAGATAATATCAGAAGGGAGAATGTCTATGGCATTTGACAGTTTATCAGATAAACTGCAGAACGTTTTTAAGAAACTGAGAAGCAAGGGCGTACTTACTGAGGATGATGTCAAGGAGGCTATGAAGGAAGTCAAGAGAGCACTTCTCGAGGCGGATGTCAACTTCAAGGTTGTAAAGTCATTTGTCAAATCGGTGAGTGACAGAGCTGTAGGTGAGGAAGTCCTCAAGGGTCTGAATCCTGGACACATGGTCATCAAGATCGTTAAGGAAGAGATGGATAAGCTCATGGGCTCTGAGATGACAGAGATCAAGCTCAGGCCATCGAATGAGATCACGGTCATCATGATGTGTGGACTTCAGGGTGCAGGTAAGACCACCACAGCGGCAAAGCTTGCATATCAGTTCAAGAACAAAGGTAAGAAACCGCTCCTTGTAGCGTGTGATGTATACAGACCGGCGGCTATCAAGCAGCTGCAGGTCAACGGCGAGAAAGTTGGAGTTCCTGTGTTTGCCATGGGAGACAACAACAAGCCACTGGATATTGCGAAGGCGGCAGTACAGCATGCAGCCAAGAACAATATCAATCTGGTGTTCCTTGACACCGCAGGACGTCTTCATGTTGATGAGGACATGATGAACGAGCTTG